>Ga0208898_1000887_pt1 | contig 21414 bp, 21 predicted proteins | sample VirMetDEL_Mar_4_FD_184513 | JGI IMG/M metagenome (GOLD analysis project Ga0208898, IMG submission 184513) | Aqueous microbial communities from the Delaware River and Bay under freshwater to marine salinity gradient to study organic matter... | ecosystem: Environmental > Aquatic > Marine >...
ACCAGTTACACTGTCAACAAGACTCCCGTTACTTGCAAAATTAAGGTCAAGAGTGGGTCTAGCTCCACCAAGATCGTAGAGCTGGTCACCAAGACCATTGTATTGATTCGCTGAACCCGTCTTGGTTCCACTCAGCCTCATCAGACTAGCTCCGTTACTTCAAGTGTTCCGTTAGTAGTACCGTTACGAATAACAGCAATGTTTGCATTAAGAGGTACAGCTACATCCAGCCGCTCTCCATTAGCAATGAAATGACTGGTAGCAGTAGCAGTTTGAGACGTGGCACCAATCTTATATCGAATATCAGCACCAACTGCTCGCATCGAAATACGACCAATGGTTGCTGTAAGTGCAGTGTTAGCAGACGCAGCACCTGCACTGAGTTGACGTGCTACTCCAGGAATACCAAGGGGTTCTACCTGTTCAGCTGAGTAAGCACCAGATTTAATTGTGTAAGTAGTAGCAGGCATCAGTTCTTAAGGGTATCTTTGATACGTTGAATTTGATCATCCTCTTTACGCAACGGCTTCAGTGCATTGATGCCGCTAAGGATCAGCTGAACAACACTGTTATCTTTTAGTTTAGAAGCACCAATGACTTCAGAACCAAGGAACAGTGCAAGAAAGACAAGCGACTCATAGGTCACTTTAATGCCAAGGAATGTAAGCATGATGATAATTAAGTAGAAAGTTCTAGGAGCTGCCAAGTACCGGACACCTCATCCCACGTCCAGAGGCCGTCCTCGCTGGGCATCGGTACAGGTGCCTCCCATTGACATGTTTCCTCGTTCAAGATCCAACTAGGGTTTGGCGAGGGTGGGATGAATGCGTCGCGCATGGCGTCGTAGATATAACCGCTACCAGCGTAGTTTTTACGGATCTTTCCGCTGTAACTCGTCTGGACCCAATGGGTGTCAGGACCAAAAAGATCCTTTAGGAGGGAAACCCCAAAAGCTTCTTGCTCCTGACCGTTGGCATCAGTTATGTCACTGTTGTTCACCGTTAATACGCGAAGAACAGTGTTATTAGAATTTAGTTCAGCAAAGTGAGCCATAAACTTAAATAAGGTATCTAATGATGACAATACCGGAACCGCCAAGACCTGCATATCCGCCTGGATGACCACCACCGCCACCACCTGTATTGACAGAGCCATTGTGATCATTGTTGTTTACGTTGTAAGCGCCTCCGTTTCCGCCACCACCTGGACCACCAAAGGAACGGGGGATATTCGTAATAGAACCAGCACCACCACCGCCAGCATATGCAACATTGCTGCCTGTAATTGCGCTAATGGAGCCGCTGCCGCCTTGACCGTTTCCATTTGCGCTAGCGCTGCTCCCTACCTGCGCATGACCGCCGCCGCCGCCAGCAGAGTAGGCACTGCCACCAGCATAAAATCCACTGCCACCGTTATTGCCTTGACCGCCTGTACCTGTTCCACCACTGTAGCCGGTGACATTAGAGCAGCCACCGCCGCCGCCCGATCCACCGTTACCACCAACCTGCGAAGCGGAGCCGTGACCTCCGCCATTACTGGTAATCGTGCTAAAAGATGAGTCTTGACCATTGGTTCCAGCAGACCCACCCGCGCCGACAGTAACGGTATAACTTCCACTGCTCAGGGATAACGTACCTGTTCTCATACCACCAGCACCGCCACCGCCGGCTGCGTAAAAACCGCCACCACCAGCGCCACCGCCAGCAACCACCAAATACTCAACCGTAGCTCCAAGTGGAGCAGAGGTTACAGTAAACGAATTTGTACCTGTAAACGTATGGATTTTATAGCCACCAGCGTAAGTAACAGTGCCTCCAGAAGCGATAATACTACTTCCAGAGGTTAGCAACATTTGAATTCCTGCCATTAAATTAGCCCTACTCCACTAATAACAAAAACATTACTGGCTACACATAACAAGGTAGCGACACCATATTGATTTAGTGTTCTATTACCAGTATTGGTAGTACCAGCCTGACGCAGAGTTACACTTGCTCCTTCTGTAATGGTTTGGCTGCTAGTGCTGTCGTTGTAAATACTAATAACATCACCAGAGACAAACACGCCAGCAGGGACGGTTACACCACCTGTAGTGATTGAAATGTGTTTACCACTGTCATTTGCTACAAGAGTATATGCCTGAGTTTGAGGGTTAGCTGGAATCTTAGGAAATGCTTGAGCGCCAGAAAAGACGATATTACCAGTCATAGTCCCACCCGATTGAGCTAGGTAAGACGACATCCCAGCCTGAGTTTGATAAGTAGAACTTGCATCAGCTGTGGTCAAATAAGACTGGGAAAGCTTAGTTGGGGTAACACTGTTGTCAGCTAGCTTAGCTGTTGTTACTGCATTGCTGCCAATCTTATCCGCAGATACAGCATTAGTAGCGAGCAGGTTGTTGGTAATAGACCCATCAGCCAAATTACCAGTAGAAGCTTGAATAGTAAGGTTCTTCGTTTCTTGCGCTACATAAAGAGCTTGATTAAAGTTATTATTTAAATCAGTAGCTCTAATAGCAGCACCAGAATAAAAAGTAGCCTCTAGTGCAGCGTCACCTGTTTCTCGATATATTCGGATTGTCTGTGCAGCAGTAGGATACGGAGCTACAAGAAAAGTGATTTCCTTTTGAACAAAGTCTAAGGAGTAATCAACACCTACAGTCTTTGCAACGTTATCAACACTTACTTTGACGTGTGCTGCTTCAAGTGCCGGAAAGGTGTAATTAAAGGGTCCGGCAGTCCCGTTACCAGGTAAAGTTGATTCAGTGTCAGCCATTTAATTAGACCTCAATAAGATAAGTTTTGTTTCATGTCTTTCAGGAACTTTTCAGCACCGTCAATGTCTCCTACTTTCAAAAAGTTTTCTACAGTTTGATTTTTATACTGTTTATCTTGAATACCATCACGGGTAGAGACATATGCTTCAGCCATACGCATAGAAGAACGTAAAGCTGAATCAAGCATCATATGCAAGCCTTCAAAGGATTCAAGCTCAGGTTCAAGGTTAAGACTACGAGCACGTTCAAACCTTTTTCTAAACTCTTTACCCTCTGTACTTTGCATGACTTGTTGGATAGCTTGTTTAAAGTAACCTTGTTGACCCATGATGTTGGTGACTTCAGACCTCTCTTCATTGCTATACTCAACACCACGTCCATTAGTGCGAAGACTAGGACGTGCATCGTATTCAATGTCAATAAGGAATTGTTTTTCTGGGGAAATATCTCCATTTACTTTCCAAGGAAGATATGTATTCCAAATCCTTGCCCAGAAATTAGGAGGTTCACCAACAACACCACCATCAATCCAATCATGAGCATTAGGTAGGGTTTGCTTTAGAATTGGATTACGATTGGCTACCAAGTCAAAGAAGTTATTATCGACTTCCTTACGTGAAGGTTCAATAAGTCTAGCAAACTCAGCCATAAGGCTAGAGCCAGGAGTCATAGCTGCAGTTGCATATGAAGATGTCCAACGGTTAATAGCACCAATGTCACCACGCAACATATCAGTCAACGGTTCAAGTGCAGCCAGCATAGATTTATTGGTTACTGCAGCTGCAAGAGAGAAAGCTTGAGCACGAAGATGTTCTGCTAGTTCAGCAGAATTAAGTACATAATAGTTATCAAGGATATTAGCAGTAGTTGCTAGCCAATTACTGACACCCGGAATACCATCATAACTTACCCAACCAATACCGGGAACTTTAATAGACCTAGGTTTCCAATCAGCATCACGACGAAGACGTTGCTTTTCTTTATCATAAAGACCATCACCGGTGATTTGATCATTAGTAAAAAGACCAACAGCACCCATTACAGAAAGCATACCAATCGCTTTACGGCCAGCAAGTTCAGCCTTAACAGTAGTATATGCACTCTTCATAGTCTCTGGTGTGTACTCTACACCTCGACTGGTAAGAAGCTGCTCTACTTGTTCAACAGGCATCTCTTCAAATGGACGCTTATACTTATGATAAAGATCTATAAACAAACCCATCGGGTTTTGAGATCCAGTAAACTTAAGATCATTGATAGGTGTTTTAGTAAAAAGAAGGAAAGGCTTAAGAGCTGGAAGCCTACGAAGCAATCCAGAAACAGCATCATTAGTCTTACTGTCCAAGCTCATTGAAATTTCACCAGAAATATGCCTCACAGCAGCATCAGTGATGTTATCATTTTCGTCAAACATCTCTCTGTAAACTTTCTGTGACAACTCCTGCGCTTTTTTAGAATCAAGAACAAGCTTACCGCCCTTAGTCACCTCATCCCATGCCTTACCACGTGCTTCCCAGTTAGCAACTACAGCTTGTGTAAAGCCGTCAAATGCTTGCATACCACGTTGACCAAATCGTAGCCACGGATGATTAGCAAGGTCATTAATCTCTTCAACCTGTGCTAACATAGCTTGGGGACCAAATTCACCTGCTTGAGCCTTAGCATCAGCAAATGCTCGGAAGATTTGCAGCTGTTTTTCATCAGCAACACCCATATCTTCACGAAGACTCATAACATACGGATCTGAAGCTGAACGCTTAAACACCTGACCCATGTATGAGAAGCCTTTTTGAAGTGTATCCACTCCAGCAGCATATTGGAAAGCAGCTCTTTTTAAAAGAGTACCTTCGCTAAACATCACATACCCAGCAGACTGAGCAATAGGACGCATAGCTAATCCAAAGATATTACTAAGACCAGCTTTAGTTGGTGTGATGACTGCACTCAAGGTTGAGTTATACACATTAGCCATGGAACCTTTAAGGACCATAGAAGGTATATCAGCCTCACCGTCATAGAATGCTTTACTAATAAGACCAGTACTATTACGGACATAATTATTGAGTTTAGTAATGCTATTAACATTACCATCAGTCAACTCATATGCCATCATCAACGGTGCAAGCATCTCTGGACGTTCTGCTTTAACAGCACGTAGCGTATCAATGGTACCCCTAGCATCAGCTTGAATACGAGCGATTGCTTTTAAGGTATCATTCTTTTCATTAGCAATTGCATTAGCAGCTCTAGTAGCTTCACCTTTACCAAAAGCTTTACTTGTAGTATCAGTAAGACGATTCCACAGGTTAAGCATATTAAGAGCACGACCTCTAGTATAAGAAGTCATACCTTTTTGTGCCATCAGGAATTCAAGACGATCAAGGATCTGCTCTTGAGCACGACTTACAGCAGGTGTTTCAGCCATCAGACGCATACCTTGTGCCATGTCAGAGACTTGACCACCAAAGGATGTGCCAACCAATGCCTGTGCTTTCATGTAATCCAGATCCATATAATCATTCATATACCGCTTAATTGTGTTAAACACAGCAGCATATCCCTCATCTTTAAGGACAAGAGTTTCAGTATTAGGATCAATGTATTGGAATTTACGGACAGCTTCTTTAAGTTGTGGTGTAGTTAGACCATAGAAGTCATCAGCAAGTCTTTCACCCGCCAATGAAATATCTTTGAATGATAGGTAACGCCCAGAAGCTGTTCTGTAACCGTATTCACCAGCATCTTTAAGTTGTTCACTAAGACCACGAATAATAACATCCGGTCCCTCAGGAATCTCCAAGCCATACTTTAGTGCAGCTTCAGAAACAACACTACCAACACGACCATAGACGCTATCAAAATTACCTTCAATACGGGCATAGTCAACTTGAGCAGCGACAATACCTAGATCATCGACAGACCTAATGCCTGATTCATGGTAACCGTAAAGATCATGAACACCAAAAATAGGTTCATCGAGGTTTTGACTTTTAGAGAAGTTGTACTCCCCTAGTTCATCTAGAGCAGCAGAACGTTTAGCAGCTGATTTAGAGATAGTATCTTCGATGGTTTCTAGGGCATCATCCTCTAAATTAGCATCAAGCCATGCTTTTGCTTTTTCATTTTCAGGCACCCATTGAGTAGCTCGTCGGATACCACGTCTAGCTTTAAACAGCTTTGCAACACCTTCCAACATATCAATACTAGAACCTAACACAGTACCTTCAGTTAGATTTTTAAGGCGCCTGTTATCAGGATCTTCACCGTCTAGCGTGGCAATGTTATCTGGAATCCAACCAAACTGAGCAGGAAGGTGTTTCTTAGCTAGTCCGGCTAAGTTGTGACCCACTTCTTCGTCAGGCATACCAGCAAGAGTAACCCCTTCAACACCTGTACCAACACCAGCGCCAAGCAGTTTCGGACCCAACCATTTAATGAAAGGATCAGAGAAAAACTTCATGCCGCTAGTTGCAGACGTTAGTCCAGTAGTGAGCCCGCTAGTAATTGCAACAGTAGGTAAAACGACCGAACTAAGCTCACGAATACTTTGAGCAACATCATCTTGAAACTTAGGTAATTTCAGAGACTTACCATCAGGTCGAAAAGGATTTTCAATTCCAGGAACTTCTTTCTTTGGTATTACATTGATCATGTTGAGCGCAAAATCAGCAACACCTGTACCTATAGCACCAAGTCTTTCAAAGGTACGTTGAGCGTAAGTCCCTATATCTTCACCAAGAGTAGCATCAGGATCACCGCTACCATAAATAAAACCAGAGCCAGTTTTATATTTCCGTTCTGGTTGTACCACACTTGTGGGTGGTTGTTGTGGTTCAGCTGCAGGTTGTGTTGGTTGCGGTTGCTGCTGAACAGGAGTAGGAGCAGGAGTAGCTTGTTCTGCAGCAAGTGCCTGTTGGTTAGCCATAGCTTCCATTCTTGCAAAGTCTTGTTCACTTTGCGCGGCTTGCAGCATCAAAGCTTGTTCTTCTTCGGGAGTCAAGTCCGGCGTACCGAACAAGACTTCATTCATCGGATCTGTCATTTTCAGTTAAAAATTAATGGACACCACGATATTCAAAATGTCCTCCATGGCTACCTGGATAATCTACAAGATACCAACCATAACGTTGACCATTTTGGATCATCCAATTCTTTGATTTACCATGAATATCAATAGCCTCTCCATGTACATGCCTAGAGCCAGGTGCTCCACCAACAGCAATGTTCTTCTCTTCAGTTCGTTGAGAACTAGTAATGTCAGAACCTTTCACAGCACCACCAGAAGCTTGAACCATTTGAGCAAAAGCATTAGCAGCATCACGGCTCATAACAACAGGTCGTCCCTTCTCATCTTGCATAGACACAGGTTGCCATCCAAATCCGATATCATAATTACTGGTTCTTTGGATAAACCCTGGACGTATCAAAGAACGAGATTGAAGCCCTTGACCATGACCATACTTATACGCTTCCCTCATAACATTACCAAAGTATTCCCTATTTTCTTTGGACATACCTACACCACCAGGACCACTATTGTAAGCACTGATAGCCCAGTTAAGACTATTGCCAGGGTTATTGGGATCACGCAAATTTTTGATCAAATACCGCGCAGCTCCATCAATAGCTTGTGGAATGTTTAATGGGTCAACACCCAGTTCTGCAGCAGTGCCAGGCATAAACTGTGCAATGCCAGTAGCTCCAGCACTACTCTTACGCTGTCCAGAAAGAACAGCAGGATCAAACCCGTCACTTTCATGATGCAAAAGTCCAGCAAGTACACCAGGAGGCAGGTTATACTTAGTAGCAGTTTGTTGAATCAACTGGCCGATGTTGATACCATTATACGATGGGACAAGTTCAGAAATAAACTCTTTAGTGCTACCCATCGCTCGCGTAGAGATCTCAGGCGTCTGGTATTGATCTAGGAACCGAACAAGATTTGGGTCTGCCTTAGTTCTAAACTTAGACATCGAAGGTGGCATGATAGGATCCCTACCTTCTGCACGTCGGGCTCGATTAATAACAGCTAACGGGCTGATACCAAACCTTGCACCAATGTATTGAGCCATAGGATCAAATTTATACCCAGGCTTTTGCATCTCTTGCTCAATAGTATTGAGTTCTGAAGTAGTAAAAATAGCACCATTTGTGTCTAAGATTTTACTACCAAGCCTGTTAAGGTTGCTTTGAACCCACTGACCACGTGCAGCAGCGGCTGCTGGAACAGACGGATTACCTTTGAATTGAGCGTAATCACCATCCTTAAAGAATTGAGGATTAGCGATTTCCTTTTCAAATTCTGCTCTAACAAAAGCTTCAGCATTTGCTATAGCATTAGCGTCACCAACTGATTGGAGTTCTGCTACTTTTTTAAGAAACTTAGTATGCAAACGCTGCTCCATCAGAGGAACAGTAGGACTAAATTGTCCTTCCCTTTTTGCTTGAATTTGAGGAGGTTTCTTAGCTAGTGCAGATAGTGATGCTAGCTGAGCTTTGTAGTTATCCGTATTGCTACGTCCAGCTGATCCTTGTCTAGCTGCTGTTTGGAACTGACTAATAACGCTGCTGTGGTATCCAGAGCTTTCCATCAACTCCATGGTCAAAATACCACGGCTTCTGAGATCTTCAGCTTCTTTCATTTGACGTTGAATCTCCAAAGCATCAACACTTTGGTTCCTCATCATCACTTCAAGACGTTGACTGGTTTGACCAGGAAAGCGGACCCCATAATTATTAATAACAGCTTGAACATCAGCAGCTGAATACCCTCCAGGAATCTGATTAAGTTGCTCAACTGCTGCATCTTCAAATGCCTTACGTTCACGAGTATCGAATGCTTCTTTCTGGCCTAATTTTGCCAGTACACGTTGACGTGCATCAAAGATAGCTTGTGTAACTTCTTGAGCTGCAGGACTTGTGAAAATATCCCCGTAAGTAACCTCCTTACCATTATACATAGTAGGGGTTGCAAGAAGATCCTTCCAACTTTTAACGTAATCTTCTCGACGCTCACTTTCAAATCCTGCTTTGTAACTTCTGAAAACATCAGAAATGTAGGCACTTCTAGCTGGACCGCTAAGGGATTCAAGTTTTGGCACTACACGTCCGTTTATAATATCCTCGTTGGTAGAGAAATCAATCTGACGTTGTGCTTCGTCCTTAGCAAAAGCTTTATATTGAGCGTTACTTTGTTGATTAAATTCCGCCTCAATATTACGCATAAGAGGATGAACCTTAGAGCCAAGAATGGCTGGACTAAGGTTTAACATCCCAGAACTAGCTACATAGTCTGAACGAATGCGTCCAAAGATTTGGTTGTATGCTGCTAAGTCACGCCCCTCTGTTTCAGCAAGGCTGAGCTGACGACCATCACCTAGATCATATTTTGTTGAATACTTATCAAGTACGTCAGTTCTAAAATTAGTGCCAAGGTTTGTAGTTAAAGCTGTAGACTCATTCCATAACTTAGCATTGCTGTTTTCGTTTAGGAATCGTATCTGTTGAATTGATGCACCAGTTCTATCGACAATAGCACGAATAGCACTATTTTCGGCATAAGCTTGATCACTAAAGTTTCGATCCAACTTATGGATCTCCATCAACTCTTTGGTAGAGATACCTGTAGCGTAAAGTGTTTTCTCAACAGCTAACTTACGACCAGTTTCAATCTTTTCGTTTACTGCTTGAATTGTTTGAAACGCAGTACTAGAGATTTTGCTAATTGCATCAAGTGTAGCAAGTTCAGACTTACTCTGGGCTTGGGCATTACTGATAGTAGCATCGTAATTGCCCATAATTTGATTTTGAATAGCTTCGAGATTCTTACTCTCAAAGTCAAACAACTGTTGGCGGTTATTGAACTCAAGTTTGTTATTGATTTCAATAGCATTACCAATGCGTTGTCGTTCATCAATATTAAATTTCGCAGCCTCCCTCATGTAGTTAGACTGCTTTTTAGCTTTGTCTTCTACAAGTGAAGCTACATCTGGTGCCTTGATTGGGTTAAAGCCGCTTGGCCTCGCAAATGAATTAAATGTAGCCATAGTTATTAAGGAGAGAAACCGGAAGTATTGGAACCAAAGTAATTACCCGCAATACTTGATCCTCCAGGTATTTGAACAGCTCCACCACTGTAATCACCAGCTGCACTACCGCCTACAGCAAGACCAGTTCCACCGCCATCAGGGGTTGGGATATTACCAGATACCGCACCTAGCACAGCTCCACCGATTGAAGGTGCTGCAGCACTAAGTCCAGCAAGAAGCGGATTAACTGTAGCAGCTCGGTAAGGCACAACCTCAGGAAGCGGAATAACCTTAGCTGGTGTTTGTAGCTCAGGTCTAGGCAGATTTGCAGGAAGGGGCAATGCAGGAGGAATAGCAGGAGCCAAACCAACACTAGTGATGGCGTTAAGATCAGCTTGGAACTTCTGAATAGCAGCATCTCTACGCATAGCAGTGGCTTGCATACCAAGACTCAAACGAGAAGCAGCAAGTTGTGCTTTAGAGAGATAGAATGTATCGTTTAGTTGCTCTAACTTTTGACCAAGTTGCGATGAGGTAAGTCCAAAATTCAACTCAGCGTTCATTACATTCTGAATGATTTTAGAAGTCAATAGACCAGTTTCTGCAATGGATGCTGCTGCTGCTTTTTCAGCACTAACACCCATACCGCCTTTAGCTTGTGCTTCGCCAGCTTGTTTAAGTCCTTGGACGTAAGCTAGTTGTTGATCAATTTGACCACTTGCACCAGCTTGTTGACGGGCAACATCTGCTTGTACAAAGTCTAAAGCTACACCACGTTGAGCATATTGAAACTCCAACATGGTAGATTTCTCTTGGAAATCAAGTTGAAGATTCTGCTCTTGTTCCCACCTAGCTGCATCTTGAAGGGAGAAATCAAGGGCAATATTATTAAAGTTTAACTGTTGAAGACCTGTCTGTTGCCTCAGAGCATAGGCACGTTTTTCTTGATTATAATCAAACGCCCTGATCCCCATCTGATAACGCCAGGAATCAAGAGCAGTTTGATCACGATAGGCGTACTCTTCTTCAATATTTTGGCGTTGGATGTTAATCCCTTCTTTTAGGAATTTACGATCCCTACGCAGGACTTGCATCGTGTACCGACGATTAGCCCTAGCAGCCTTAGTCCTTGCTTCAGCTTCTCGTCTAGCAGCAGCGTTTTGAGCGTTTGCTCCAAAAGCACCTTGAGCAAAGTTAAATGCGATTTTACCTAATTCTAGAAGCATCCTCAAGCCCTCCTGTAATAACGAGGTGAGTAATTACCTTCCCATGTCATACTATTCAATGTAACAGGGAACGGTGAGGTGCTATTAATTTTCAATTGGAAGCTAGTGTTACGTTGATGAATAGGCACAGTGACTACCGTATTTTGTACTAATGGTGCATTACTTTCAATATAACGATCTGCTTCCTGCACTGATTGAATAGAACGCCACTCAGCAGAACCATACTTTTTCTGATAGAATCCTACAAGACCACTAAGACCAAGGTTAAACTTCATCCTAGCAATAGTCAAGTTAGCACTCCAATCCTTAGGTTGGTTGCCTGGAGCATAGAAATAAGTAGGTAGCTCTACTTCATAAGTGTATTCATAACCAATAGCAAGCTGACTCTCTTGACCTGTCCAATCACCAGGAATTGACCAATCACTTGTATCAATATCCATCACAAAACCAGAATTAGGTTGATTGGTTTGTTGTGAAATAAACAGTTTAGATAGACCATTAATACCGACTGGTGTGGTTGTAGTTACCGTTGGAATTGTAACTGCAACAGGCTTCTTACCAGCAATGTGGGTGTACAAAGTTGGGAGTGTTGATCGTTTAGTAACCGAATTATAAGTAATGGTTCCAGCGTTAGATGCTGGATAAAGGAAATCAAGACGAACGGTAGGCATCGTAATGTTACCAAACGTCGGGAAACGACTACTAACTGGATATGGTGTTTGCACCATACTGACCATACCAAGTTGGTAGTCAGAACCATTCTTGGTTACAAAGAATAGAACGTTCTGAATAATTTCCATGAATTGAATTGATCCAGGTAGATCCCATTTGAACCAAGCCTGCATCAATTGTTGCTCCCCGTTACTGTAGAACTTATACAGGTAGATACATTTTGTGGTATCACTGTATGCAGCCAGTAGGGAGTTCTGTGGATCTGTTGCTAGCTTTGTAATATCTACAGGTAGGTACTCAGCTACAACCTGACTAATGTCTACAGTGGTCGGTGTCTCACTACCACCACGTGGTTGCATACCGAACACTTTAGAGTAAAGCGGTGTACGGGATACAAAGCTAACGTAACTACCCATGTCCTTAACAGGTACATCAGCAGCACTTTCATATTGACCAATTGTACGAATAATTGAGTCAAACGGTGTCAGGTTACCACTTTCAGAATACATCAAGAACTGTTCAAATTGACTGAACAGAATCAAACCTTGTGGTCTAGAAACAGCAGAGTGTAGGGTACCAACCCTAAAGCTGGATACATCCACATCAACAGGATCAGCAGCGGTAACTGTCTGAGCACTAGCATAGAAGAAATTAGGAAAATCCTTAGCCACACTCATAACAACTGAGTCTGGAGATAAGAATGCTAAGCGGTTACTATTCAGTACACCAAACTTAATTGTCTGTCCTACAAAAGATGGGATTGGATTACCGTAATCATTACCTGAAGCACGAGGCGCCCAGGTTTCTTGAGAGATAGTAAACGTATTAAGTCCAGTATTAACCAACTTATAGGGCATAGTAGTGGCATCAAAACCAGCACTAGCTAGTTTATTTGTACCACCATCATCATCCCAGCCTAGCGATTCTTCCCAGTAACCTGTACCAGCATCTGTAGTAGATCCGCTTACACCTTTGAATTGAACAAAGTAAGAATTACGCTCGTTGATAGAGTTGATAATTTTAACCCTACGACCGTTAGCTGTAGTAGCAGACAACCTACTAGGACTTGTAACTTCATCTTGATAAGATGTCAAACCAAGACCGCTATCCCCAGCCTTTACTTCCAAGGTAAATGGTGAGGCATGTGTAATCTCCAGTGAGCTACCATATTTAGCTACGGTAAATCCTGTAGTATTAGTAGCAATAGCGGTTGATAATGTCGTCAATACATGATCAAGTGTATCGTTACTTGATATTGGATGTGAGCAAGCAATACCGTTAAGGTAGATAGTATAAGTACCCTGTTCAATAAAAGAGACAACAACTGTACCACGAGTACCGAGAGTATAGGTACTCTTAGGCTGCATAGCAACTGTTTTTGTTTTGTTGATCAAGTATGTCTGATCAAGATAAGTTACGTTGTGGAAGTTATCTACTGGATTAGATGCTGTAAGGTAACTAATTACATCTGCATTAGTTTTACCAGTAATGGTAGCTTCAGTCCATACATACTGACTCCCATTCAATGTAGGAATCATATTCCAGATTCTAATATCACCAGAACTACTAACTACACCAATGTAACTTTCATCATCATCACGGTTAATGTCAAACCAATAACCATTTTCAAGACTTGCGCTATTAGCTAAGGTAGTAAGAAACTGACTACCATTTCTTTTTACAAGACCAAAGGTAGGATCTGGGTAACCATTTAGTATTTCAGCTACTTGTCCTGGAGACTTTTTAATATCTTCTTGTGTACTAATGCCACCAAGAAACGTAGAAATTTGTTGTGTAATTGCTGCCATTACCACCTCTGAAGTGCTTTAAATGGTTGGAAAGATTGGTACGCTGAACCTTCCCGTGGTGTACCAAAGAAGGAATAATCACCTTGGTTGCATTCATACTCTAGAGCCATTGCCCTACAGTACCCTTCTTTTTGTTGGAGGATTTGATATTGGTTACTATCGCCTACAATACGGCTAGCAACAATACTAGCAGCACGTGCAGTGATGTAATCTTGAATAGGAGACGGAAGATCAGTCCATTCTCTCAACCAAACTACATCACAATAAATGGTATCATTCCATTCATCAGTGTGAGCACGGCGGTCATAAAGACGATCAGCCTTTTTAACTAGATCAATATAAGCATATGCTGAGTAAGTAGGATTGTTAGAAATATCTACCTGCAAAGCATTGACAGGGAAAGCAATGTGCTTATTGCCATCAGGTGACAATGGGTAGTCATATTCTTTATTGAATGTCCATCCTTCGGCCTGGACTTCTCTAGATACTTCTTGAAAGGTATCATAAGCAATCGCAACGTCCGGGTTGGTTACTATGGTAACCGTAGAACCGTCAGCACGTTCTACAGTTTCAGTTTCCAAAGTGGTCACAGGCGCTTGACCAACTGACGCCAAAATTTGGTTAATAGCTTGTAGCTCAGTTTTAGAGCCAGTGGTGTGAAATGACATTGTTATATGAATAGTTAAAAAAAAGGGAGCCCCGAAGGACTCCCCAAAAAAAAAATAACTTAGGCAGCAACGCGAGCTGCATCCAGAGCAGGAGAATCAGCTTCCACACCAGAATAAGCGGTACGGAAACCTTGAGTCTCAGAGAACACAGTAGAAGCGTTCACAGCAGAGCCAAAGCCTTGAGCGGTTTTAGCTACAGAGCGACGAACGGCATGGTTGTCAGAGACAGCCAAAGTACCGTTGTCAGAATAAGTAGTGCCGAGAGCACCAGTGATAGTGCGGGTAGCGAAATTAACAGTGCCAGCAGCACCGTTATTACCAGCAGCGGTAGTAAGATTAGCCATAATTCAATCAAACAGCATATGGAAGTTTGCCGTCTGCATCAGCCGAAGTCAGGACGTATTTGGTTTCTACACCACCAGTCACTGAACGACCAACCTCAACAGGACGGGGCGGGTTAAAAGTTTCAGAACTTACCAGACCCACGCCATTAGATTCCTGAATGATAATAGAAGTACCCGAAGCAACAGTCATCAGTTAGTACCTCTTTTATCAGACATTCTGCAGCTCGATAGCAGCAGCAGGGTTCAGAGTACCAGCACCCATGGCCAGACGACCAACGATGATGTCACCTTGGTACATGGTACGAACGTCAGAACCAGTGGTCTGAACTTGAGGACCAATAGCCTCAACCACACCCACAGCATCCTTCTGATAGATCAGACCGCAGTGGTTAGTGAAGTTACCAGAGTAATCGTTGTTCTCACCATTCACAGAAGCCACATTACCAGCCAGGAAAGGCAGGTTGTTAGAACGCTTGATGGAGATACCAGCAATCTCATAGAGACCTTCGCCAGAGTTCAGGTTACCTTGGCTAGCACCAAAGTCACGGTTCAGGATGTTAGAATCAACCTGAGAGATCAGAGCGTAGTACTGACGCGGGGACAGCACAGCGGTACGACCTTGCTTGGGCAGGTTCTTCTCATCGAGGATAGAAGCAGCCTCAAAGAAAGCATCCACCAGTGCTTGAGCATCATACTCTTTACCAGCACCGATGTTGATCACACTACCGCCGGGCTCAGGACCAGGAGCAGCAGTGATCGGGTGAGCCTCACGGGCAGCCTTAGCGATTTGACGGAAGATCTTCTTGTCATAAGCCTCAGCCAGAGCATGACCGATCTTAGCAGAGATCTCAGAACGCAGGCTATAATGTGCAAGCGTTTCATCCAGATCATACACGAAGGCAGAGCTGATCAGAAGATCATCCATCACGATGGTCTTCTCAGCCACCGGAGGGCTGTTAGTACCAAGGATCGGTTCGCCGGGCTGGTGATACGCTGCCGACATACGGCCTGTGAAAATAAACTGTGCAGATTTGCCCCCACGCAGAGAGCGGCTCATCACAGTACCTTTGGCGATAGTGGCGCTTTCATACGCCTTCATCATTTCGCCAGTAAACAGTTTCAGATAAGTTGCATACTTGGTATCATAAGCAGTACCAAGAGCAAGAGGGGTAGAGCTCGTATTATTAATCGAGCCTACCGAAGTAACAAGTGCGTTAGCCACAATAGAAAAGAGAGAGTTATTTACATTCTCCCTAAGCGCTTAGGAATTCACACGAATAAACATGTGCATTCAATATAAGTTTTTTTTGTCTGTCTCTCCAGACTGTCATGACTAAAGGGTGTCGGTCGTAACCGGCCAATAGTCAATAGTGAAGGGAGGGATCGCACCTCCCCAAGCCGCACTAGCGGTTCACAGTTTTCGTGTACTTAACGCCACGATAAGTGTAGGTAACTTTGATAGCCATGGTAGTAAGCTCCAATGCCTCTGCGCGTTCCAGCCCGAGGCGTACCCGTCCCCGAAGGGATGAACGTACTTGGCTTACTTCTTCTTAGCTGTCTTAGCTGCCTTCTTAAATTGAGCAGCAGTAGGAGCACCGGCAGTACCAGGCTTCCTCATCTTCTCACCACTACCAGCAGCAATACGCTTACGCTTGGCATGGATGTTTGCATAGAGTCCAGGTTTAGCCATTAGCCAATTACCGGTGCAGTGTGTGTAGCCAGGTCGAGGGGGAAGTTGTGCGCGTTGCGCTCGTGCATCACTTCAAAACCAAGACCAGCTCGGTTAAGGATGTCTGCCCAGGTGTTAATCACTTGCCCTTCAGATGAGAGAAGCGATTGGTTGAAGTTAAACCCATTCAGGTTAAACGCCATTGTAGAAACACCAAGAGCAGCAAACCATATACCCAAAACGGGCCAAGCAGCAAGGAAGAAATGAAGGCTACGGCTATTATTGAAACTTGCATATTGGAAGATCAAACGACCGAAGTATCCATGAGCAGCTACAATGTTGTAGGTCTCTTCTTCTTGCCCAAATTTATAGCCTTTGTTTTGGCTTTCGATTTCTGTGGTCTCCCGTACCAACGAGCTAGTCACAAGGGAACCATGCATCGCACTGAAAAGCGACCCACCGAACACTCCTGCTACTCCCAACATGTGGAAGGGATGCATCAAGATGTTGTGCTCCGCTTGAAAGACGAGCATATAGTTGAACGTCCCACTGATTCCAAGAGGCATAGCATCCGAGAAGGAGCCCTGACCGAAGGGATAGACCAAGAAGACTGCAGTAGCTGCTGCCACTGGTGCGGAATAAGCGACGAAAATCCATGGTCGCATTCCTAGTCGATAGCTAAGTTCCCACTCTCGTCCCATGTAAGCATAGATGCCAATGAGGAAGTGGAAGACGGTAAGCTGGAAAGGACCGCCGTTGTAGAGCCATTCGTCAAGTGAATTAGCTTCCCAAATTGGGTAGAAGTGTAGTCCGATGGCATTGCTGCTCGGAACGACGGCTCCCGATATGATGTTGTTTCCATAGAGAAGGCTCCCAGCTACAGGTTCGCGGATGCCATCAATATCGACTGGTGGTGCCGCTACGAATGCGATGATAAAACAAATGGCTGCAGCAAGGAGACACGGAATCATCAGTGTTCCAAACCAGCCAACATAAAGACGGTTATCTGTACTGGTTACCCAGTCACAAAAACGCTCCCAGTAGTTCTGAGAGCGTGGAGCTGCAATTGCAGTCATAGTTAGTTAGTCAAGTCGTGTTACTTTGACTCGTCCAACTCCGGTGCCAGTGAAGCCGATAGCATCAGCTGCACCTTTACTGAGATCGATCTCACGACCAGGGATATAAGGTCCACGGTCATTAACCCGTACAATGGCACACCGTTGATAGCACACCTTTAGTCGGGTACCAAACGGGAGTGTCTTGTGCGCTGCAGTAAGGGCATTTTGATTGTATCGCTCACCATTAGCAGTAAGGTTTCCGTGGAATCCAGGACCGTACCAGCTAGTGATGACTGACAGAGTAGTTAGAAGAGGAATCATAATAATAAAGCAAGGAACTTTAATATTGATTACTCCTACTACCCGTTAGCCCACTCGCAGAACCAACGGGCTATGACGGTTACTTTTTCTTACCGCCGCCTTTGTGACCTTTCTTTCCGCAAGACATGATTAAAATACTCCGGGGATAATTTGACCTGTTACTGCATAAGCGCCAACAGCAGCAATGAAGCCGAGCATAGCCAGACGACCATTAAGAAGTTCAGCACGTTCGTTGTGAGGCACAGTGTAGTCTTTGTCGGTGTACATGGTGGGTTCTTTAGCGAAGATGTTTTGTTGGTTGTATTCGTTACTAGTAATCAAGATTAGACCTCTCAAGTTTAGCGAAGACATCCTGACGATATGCAGGATCATTATCATACCGTGGATCGCTCATTGCACGAACCACTTCAGCTTGAGAACGGAACACATCTTTAGTAGTAGCTGTAGGCTTGCCAGTAAGTAGTTGACCTTCTACACCTACTGCATCTTGATACCGACTGAACAAAGCTTCAACAGCAAAGGTCATGGCGTTTTTATCACCATTACCCATCACTGCATCATAGCGATCAATTTCTTGTTGAGAAAGATTGTCAGCAGCCCAACGCATCATTGAACTATACTCGTTATCGCCTCCAGCAATTTCACGAAGTTCAGTCAGATCACTATCTGTAATATCATCGGATGCTGGTGCTGTATTTCGCTCAGCTTCAGCTCGATATTCCAGATACATTTTAGCAAGGTCTGCAGAGCTAAGGTTGGACAACTCTTTAAGAGTCTCCTCCTCAAACTTACCATTTAATCCTTGCTCCCACAAAGCTTCAAGGATACTAGGTGAGGATTCTTCCTCCTCTTCTTCCGTATCTTCTGTATCTTCAGTGGGTTCTTCTTGTGCAGTATCCTGTTCAGATGAGCGTCCGCCAAACTTTTTCTGCAATTCAATGTACGCTTTTTCTAGTTCTTCAGCGTCACGGAATTTACCAGCAAGGAGTTCTTGTTGTTCAGCAAATGCCTTTTCTCCTACAGCCAAAGAATCTTGTTCTTCAGCAGTCAGCTCACCTTCAGGAACTTCATTAGGATTGTACGTTAGAGTCGTCATTAAAATTGGTGGCGTGGATTACTTTAAGGTTACCTAGACCTACAGTCTCAACATAACCTACTGGTCGGCCTACAGTAGCTTTACCGATTCTAGCTTTAGGTGCATATTTATTTGGCCGGCTAACTTCTACGTTAGGTGTAGTAGCCTCAGGCTCAGCCTTGGGGCGGCTGCGCTTCTTGGGTTGGTTGTTGTCCATTTAGTTGTGGATTCTTTGAAGGATCATTCATCGGTGCAGATGCCAACTGACCTGCTTGTTTAGTCAGCTCTAGTTGTTGCTGTTGTTGCATTGCAGCAGCTTGTTCTGCTTGGACTTCCTGCATACTACGAACAAGGTTAAGGACATCAATACCTTGTGCAGCAGCTAGTCGTTTGATGACTTCCTCAGGATTAACATAAGTTTGAATTGCCTCTGGACCCATGGTTTGAGCAATGGTCATCAGGAAGGCACCAAGGCTTTCTCGATCTTGACCACGCCCAATAGCATTGATACCAGCAACAATAGTAGGTCGCACGATTCCCTTGGGAATGCGTGGGATGTCACCAGTCCTTTGATAGACGGACAGTTTGCGATTCAGATAAGGAACTAAGAAATCAACAGTGAGCATCGAGAACAGGCCACCCAATTGGGCTTCCAATTCAAGTTGCGTCATTCGGACTTCTTCTGCTGTAGTGCGTTCAGAGTTACGCACATTCATAATGAGGAAAGCTTCAGAAAGCCTACGCTCAAGTTGAGCAGACATTTCATAAGCAGTCCTAAAGTCAGCAGTCTTTCCTACCTGAACAACACCAATGTCGTCAGGTCGTCCTTGAACGATAGCCCCGTTACCAGCAGCAGCAAGAGTTGCAGGTTTTGTTGTACTAGATGGAGATACAACAAACACAACTTTAGCAGCAGCAGCGGATCCTTCTACAAGTGCTTGAGTCAAAGCTTCAAGGGATTTTAGATCACCCAAGAACTCCTCAACTCTACCACGTCCGTAGCATTCACCATCTACTGAATTAAAGCGTAGTGCAATCCAAGGAGATGCATCAACAGGTGCTTTACCAAAAGATTTGGGAACAATTTTATCATACACTTCTTGATGCCAAACGTATCTATTGTTGTCACGCTTGACATGAGTGTAGATGTCTACCTCATCACGATAAGCATCACCCTCATCGTTACCAGGTGTGTTAGGTTTAGGTTCATCAGGAATGAGATCTCCCAGTAGTTTTTTAGAGACTCGTTCCTTGGTTACAATTTCAATTACATTACCATCACCATCTCTATCTACAACGTAGCGATTGAGAGGATACAAACGCAGACCTTCTTTACCCATAAAGATAAGTGCGTTACCACCAACAACTAGATGCTTGAGAGCTTGGTGTACTACGACTCTATCATCACTGGCTGCAATAGCTTCCATGATAGTCCGTTCAATCTTAGCAAAAGCTAGATCAAGTTCAGACTTGATAGCAGCTGAGTTTTGACCAAGCATTGATTCATCCACCTGTAGCTTAAAGAAGCTAGTTTGTGGAGGAAGCAAAGCAAGCATTAGTTTGGAGGACAATGTGACTACACCTTTAGCACCAACTGACTGCCAAGGGGATGGCAAAGGTTGTGCTTGTTTGGAGAAGTCATCATCATCACGAATCAAATAAGGGAGTGTTAGGTCTGCCCCTCTACGTGCTACGGTGAGGTATGGGTTACGGTCACCAGTAAGGAAATCATACCGTTGTTTAGCTGACATTATCCAGTAACTCCTCCGAGAATACCAAGAGCGGAACCAATGTTAAGACCAGAAGTAGGTGTTCCAGTTGTGACACCAGACTGACCACCAATACCCATACCACCACGAAGGTAACCACTACGACGTTGTTGATTACGTTGTGCAGCACGGATGGCATCAATGTTGTAGTTTTGACCTGCTCCATAAAGACGCATTGGTTCCTGTGGTGCATAAAACTGACTCATCTGATCCATCATATTCTGGTTTTGCTGTTGGAACCCACCCATTGCAGAGGAGAACATATCACCCATACCAGCAAGCAGATCTAGAAAACCTTGGTCTTGAGTTTGTTGACCATAAATTGAATCCAAATCTAAGGTATTGAAATAATCATTGATACCTGATTGAATACCTTCTTGGATACGCTTGTTGATCTCATCTTCTGTTAGACCGGGAGTACCTGCTCCTTCTGTAGTGGTAGTAGCTGCTGTCGGTTGACCTGGGCGACGTACAGTAGGGCGTCCACCAGGACGGATTGCCATACCACCAGGCATTAGTCCAGTCCCAGGAGTACCTACTGTTTTATACCTATCACCATTTGGGCCAGCATATACTTGACGTTGGTTTCCAACCATACTACGCAGAGTGTCTGCGATTTTACTTTTACCAAAGTCTGGTTGTCGATAGGTTGGTGTTTTTGCTGCTTGGCTGACAAGCATGTTTGCTGCACCTGAAGCTAAATTAACACCAGCTTTAGCGATTTGATTGAGAGCCCTAGCTGTATTACCACCAGCCGCTTGGGTAATAGTCTTTAGTTCATTGCGACTAATATTTGGTCCGGCTTCTCTAATAGCAGCACGAACCCCACCGGAGGATTTTGGTTTTCCCATTGGGAATGGTCCAGCATTAGTAACAGCTCCCGGTGTAGTAATACCTCTACCTTTTCCTTTATTTGTCTTAGGCATTGTTCTCGTCAGTTAAGTAGTGTTGGATCCACTCGACCACAGAACGTTGGCCAGAGCGGTACATTATTTGTGAG
>Ga0208898_1000888_pt1 | contig 21408 bp, 26 predicted proteins | sample VirMetDEL_Mar_4_FD_184513 | JGI IMG/M metagenome (GOLD analysis project Ga0208898, IMG submission 184513) | Aqueous microbial communities from the Delaware River and Bay under freshwater to marine salinity gradient to study organic matter... | ecosystem: Environmental > Aquatic > Marine >...
ACTCGTCAACTATGCGCCTGACTTGAGTGATGCGTGAGATATTGGCCACATTGAACACCAAGCGCCCTGCCTCGCTTTCAAATTCTGTGAGTAGGGGAATGATGAGCGAATAAACGCGCGCCTGAGCTGCTGCGGCCTTGCGCCTCAGTAGGTCTTGCATACGAGCCGCAAAACTGCGCCTCTCGCGTCCATATTCGCTCCTACTCTTCATCTACCCTCCGGCTTTAGGATGTAATCACAATGAAAGCCCTTCGCCGTACTGCTCGTGTTCGGTGTGTCCATCAAGTTCCAAATTTGAAATGGTGGCTCATCAAAGTATTCTTCCATCTCTCCGCGCGGCTTAAGGAATCTCCAGCAATGCAGTTTATAAGGACATTCGCGACCGTCGCATACTTTTATATCATGATGCTTTTCTTCTTTCATTTAATCTTCTTTTCAATTTCGCGGATGGCTTCATAGTGCGCTTTGGCAACTTCCATTCTAAATTCGTCGGTCATCATCATCTCGAAATCCGCACCATTGAAGAAGCCGTTCTCGGTTAAGACGGCAGGACAGTTTGCGTTGCGCAGCACATAAATCCAACGCCCATCCTTGACACCTCGATTGCGGAGCTTTGTGCGTCTGACTAGGTGCTTCTGAAATATCTCGGCAATCTCTTCGCCTTTTTCATTTGCAAAGGTCTCGACTCCGGTGAACTGGTCATTGAACTGATTGCCCGGCCCTGCATTGCCGTGGATGCTGACAAATATCACATTGTCAAGCACATCGGTCAGGCCTTTGGTGTAGCCAGCTCTGAATTGAACATCATCGGCATGATTCCGCGGCTGTGTAATGGTGACCGAATGGCGGATGCTGTGCGCTGTGAGTAGTTCAGACAATCGGCCTGCTACCTCTTGATTGAACTCGTATTCAAGCAGTTGGCGGCCATCTTCGGTGATTGGTGAGCGCTTGCCGTGCGTCATTTCACCGTGACCTGGGTCTATTATGTAGTGGAATCTGCTCATTTTAAAACGGGAATCTGTCAACAAGTATCTGCTTGATCGCCTGAGTGAGATCATTGCCGCTTTCATCAAACGCCTCCTCAATACCGTAGCGCTCGCAATCTTCAATAATTTCCAGAAGAGTTTCTGCATTTTTCGTCACTCTGTTTTGGTTTTCGTCAATATAGGTGTAGGTGTACATTCTATTCAATTATTTCGTCATCAAGTCCCTCCTCTTGTGGTATCGCGTTCAGCTCCGCCATGGCTCCGGCCAAGTTATTCATGTACCGAACCTCGCGAGCTTTAGCCTCGGCTTTATCAAGTACGATTTGCTTTTGCACAGCGTAAGGGAAGAGATAAAAGTCTGGGCTCTCGGCCTCAATCTCCGTGAAGATTTGCTCAAATCCCTCGTAAAGCACCTTGTCAGGGTCATCATCCGCCCTGCTTGAAAGGATGATGGCAATCTCTTCGACTGACTTGCCTCTAAACGGAATGAACTTGCGCTTGGCAGATATCCTTCTCATCATCTCAGGCGTGTTGGCATATTGCTTTTCAAGTATGCGTCGCTCAATCTCGTCTTGAACCTCAAAAGAAGCGCCCGAGTCTTTTGCTGCTTGAAGCATCACAAGGAGGTCATTGATTGTCTCAAACTTGAAGTCATATGGAAACTTGTGGTCAACTGTCAGACCTTCACGCACTTCAAGGTACTCAGCAATGTGGCGAATGCCGGCTCGGTAAAGCTCTGAGACTTTGTGCGCAAATGGTGTGAGCTTGTCGTAGACCTTTTCCCATTCAATCATGACCTCGGTGGCTGTCCGCGCTCCAGCTGATGGGGCTGTGAATACTTCAGTCCCAAATACCGCGAGGCTGATGCGCTTGAGCAGAATCTCCAACTGCTCAGCCTGCCACTTGGGGAGCCATTCGGGAAGTTCGACGTAGTGCGCGACATCTTCAAGCGGTATCCATTCGTCTTTTGATGCTGGCCACTTGACCAAGATGACATCCTGCGTAGTCTTATGAATCTCGACCCCTGTGCCTTTGCAGCTCGGGCAAGGCTGACCGGCAATGTAGCCAGATTGACAATGACCGTACTCGTTTTCAAAGTCGCAAGGTGGCGCGTACTGAATCTTTTGAAGGAATGTGTGCAAGGCCTTTGTCAGGTCGAACTCAGACTTGAGGTTGATGAGGTCATGGAAGACCTCGTGCGCTGGCTCAAGTGGGGAAGTGTAGATGGCTGGGTTTTCTTGGCTGAAGTAAGCACCGACCGGATGGACTGGTATCTCGGTGGTGCCGGGATTGTACACCGTTTGGAGGTAGTATTTCTTTTCGTTCGAGAACTTTGAATCCACAACCATCCACTCCTGACCGGGTTGAAGTTCGATGCCGGCCATGCTGCTCATCTCTTTGAGTTCGATTGTGAAGCCTGCTGCGTACAAATAGAAATCTTCTCTTTCAATATGTTCAAGCTCTTCGCCCTCATAGCCCTCGATTCTTGCCACATCGTGCCGGTTCATGCGAACCACTATCCATTGCAGATTCCCATCCTCGAAGTGGTGATTCAGCGTCTGCTCAGACAACACCATTACCGGATAGGTCTTCGTGCTGACTATCTCGCCTTGTGGGCCGCGCTCATCCTTGCGCTCGAAAAGAATGAAGCTGTTGGGATCCATGAACGTGAGGCTCATCAGAGTCGCGAACAGATAATCTTCGAGCGACTGACCAGCGTGGAAATTCATCTCTTGCGCTTGAATCAGCTCAAGAGACTGCTCGTTGTCGTGCTTAACGGTCTTTTTTCGGTTGTCTGAGCGACGAACCCGACCGAAGAAATTCATGATTTGTTGGGAGGCATACTTGGTCATCGTGCGAGTCAGATGCACGCGTTGCGCCTTTTGCTCGTCGGTCTCGCGCATCTTGTAGTGAGTGATGAGTTCCTCCTGCTCCTTGCCTGAGACCAGCTTGTAGAGGAACTCAGACAGCTCAACTGTGTCGTTGTAGTGCGGATGGCGTAGGTCAAACTTGACCGTGTCTTGAAGCGCCTGTATGCCTTGTTCGATTGTCACCATTATGGCTGTAATTTATACAAAATTAGGGTATTTATATCATTTGTGCGATACTTCGCGGCTTAAATGATTGATTTATAGCGCCGACCAAGCAATCGACCTGGTCGTCATGCGCCCCATTTGGGAACACCGTACACTCAGAAATGAATCCATCAACCCAACCACCAGACTCGGGCAACAGAACGCGGCCAGCCTCGATGATGGCGCTGACTGCGTTTACTCGCGTAATCTTGGAATCCTTCGGTGGCTTGTCTGCAATCACGTTGAGGCCTGTTTCTTTTTTCAATGTTTGGATGACAGACAGCCCTGAGGCTTTTGGCTCGATGACTATCCGCGAGCGAGTCGTGTATCCGTTCTCGTTTGCGAACGAAATAATATAGGGTATAAGTTCCGGAAATTCTTTTCTGACAGCAGAGCATCGCAAGATGTAGAGCTTTTGCTGATGCATGGTGTAGGCGATGATAGCAGTCGGGTCATTGTTTTGCTTTTCGGTGTATGCGGTATCGAGGTAGAAGTTCACGACAGGATTGGGAGGCAGTTGCTCGGGATGATATCGAGCGAACCAGTCCTTTTTGATGAGGCCGCCTTCCTCGGGGGCTGGCCGCTGTTGGTAAAGTGATGCCCAGACGCGCGAACCGACTGAGGCTTTGATTGCATTTAGTTTGTCAACCGGGTACTTGAAAGGCCAAAGCGCCTCACCAACTTGGCGAGGATCGTCAGCGTTGTCATCGTTTTCCTTGATGGCTGGAAATGTGACTATCTCCCATCGGTCAGCCTCGGGGCTTTGCTCTTGGAGTTTCAGCAATCGGCCAGCAAGGTCATCCTCATTCCATCTCGTAAGTGTGATGAGAATGGAGCCATCCTTCTCAAGTCGCGTGTAAAAGGTTGACGTGTACCACTCCCAATGTTTGGAGCGAATGGTCGGGCTGTTAGCCTCCTCTGCATTCTTTACCGGGTCATCAATGATGGCGAAGTCTGCGCCCTTACCTGTGATTGGGCCACCGACGCCAGCGCTGACATAGTAACCTTTTCGGCCTACAATCTCAAAGATTGTCGAGTTCCTCAAGTAAGTTTGGGTCGTAACCACATTCTTTGAGTTAATTTGCGCCTCGGGATAAATGTCGCGGTAATCATCAGAGTCGACTATTCGCTGAACGTCTCGGTTCATGGAGCTAGCAAGGTCTGCGGAATATGAGCAGGCAATCACTCGTGCGTCTGGGTTTTGACCGAAAAGGTATGCAGGAAGATGTCGGCTGACTAACTGAGACTTACCATGGCGCGGAGGCATGAACACCATCAGCCTCTTTATTTCTTTCCGCGCGAAGGCTTCCAGCTTGTCAATGAGTAGTTGATTGTGCCAGGAGAACTGATATTCCGGCATAGTTGACTCAACGAACCACTTGAGAGACCTACGCGCAAGTTCAATCTGTATTTGCCTTTCTGAGTAGTCCGTATAACTGCTCAAGCTCTTTTGTACTGAGTTTCGAGTAGTCGGTTTTACTTTGGCCGCTGAGCGGCTTGCCTTCCGCCCCCGTGAGCTCTTGGCGTTCGATGTAGCCACGTTTTTTGCCTTTTGTCTTTAAGAAGAAAATTGTGGCGGTGGTGTTGCCTTCTTTTATCTGCCTGTGTAGTGCTGACTCTGCGAAGTCAAGTGTGAGGTTTTCTAAATCGTTAACAGATACCGCATAGTTTGGATCCTCATTCATCCATCTGTAATGAGCTGAGCGAGGAATGCCGCAAGCCTTGCACGCAGTAGTGACCACGCCAAGGCTTTTCTCAAGGGCCTCAATCATCAGCTTTTTTTGCTGTACGGTTCTGTTTTGCTCGCTCATCGTCTTGTCCTTGTCCTTCGATTAGTTTTCTCAGCCTGGGCATAGCACACAGCCGCCCTTTGCGATGTGTTCGGGAACTCCGCAATCACTTTGTCATCGCTCATGCAGCGAGCTACAAACTCCTTCTTTGATTCGGTTGGTCGCTTTGTTGGTAGTGGCATGGCTGTCAGTTTAGTACTACTGGCATAATCAACACGAAATCTTGGCTGTCGGTTTCATGCTTGATAATAGCCGCCTTGTTTGGGTCTGTCATAAGTAGTGTGATTGTCTCGGTTGCGTATGAATCAACTGCCGCCATCAGCATCTTCACGTTGAATCCGATGTTCATCGCTGTCGGGAAGTTTTCTGAATGGACTTCAAAGGTCTCATATCCTTCGCTGTTCATGTCCAGGTCTTGCGCTCCTATTGTGATGCGGTTGGTTCCATCTACTTTGTCAAGTGTCAGTTTGATTTGATTGGTCTGAGTGTTGGTGAAGTTAGAAATTCGCCTCAGGGCTCCGCTGAATCGCTCCCGGTCTATTTCGACAATGCAAGTATGATTGGTTGGTACTACTTGTTTGTAGTTCGGGAAGATGGCATCTATTAGCTGGAGGTAGATGTATGTCGTGCCGTCTTCGATTTTCATAAAGTTCTCGTAAAATGACAGCTTTACATCTATTGCTTCGATGATTGAGGCTGCTGCATTTACTTCCTTCGCAGGTACCACTACACGCAACTCATCAGATACCTCGACATCATTAAAAGTCGTAGAGCTCAGCATGTGGGCATCTGTTGCTACGATTCTGATGGCTTTGTTCTCTGTCTCGAACAGTAGTCCTGTCATCGATGGCCTGAGTTCATCTTTCGAGACGGCAATGATGGTGCGCGCAATGTTGTCTTTTAGCTCAGAAGTATCCGCTTTGAACATCGTTGAGAACTTGCCCAATTTGACTGTGTCAGGATATTGGCCAGTTGGTTCGGTGGCTAACTTGTAGACGCCTTGGGCTGATTTGACCGTGATGTCTGTCTCTGATAGGTGCAACTCAAGCGGTTGGTTTGGGAGGCTCTTGATTGTCTCAAGGAAGGTTTTAGATGGCACAAGGCAACTGAATGAATCTTTGAAGTCGCAATCCACTTGGCTCATGATTGTCATCTTGAGATTGGAGCCTGTTACCTGGAGGGTGTCGTGCCTAAAGTCAAGATAAAAGTTCGACAGAGTCGGATGAATAGGGTTTGGCTGAATGGCCTTGGCGCATTTGGTGAGCGCCTTGAGTAGGTTTGTTTTTGTGATTGTGGCTTTCATGTTTTTTTAATTTATAGTTTTAGAATGGCATATCTGAACCATCATCATCCCCAGCCGGAAGCGCGGCCGGCTCTTGCGCAGTATGTCCCTCTCCGCTGACCTTGAGCGCTCGGATTTGGGAAGCAATTATCTCAGTCCGGTATTTCTTGACTCCTTCCACCTCATAAGAATCGTAGTGAATCTTTCCAGTCACCCACACGAGGTCTCCCGTGTTGAGCTTCTCGCACCGCTGGGCATTGTAGCCCCATGCCTTGACATTGTGCCACTCGGTCTGTTCTTGCCATTCTCCTGACTTGTCTTTGTAGCTTTCAGAAGTGGCAAGACTGAAGGTTGCAAGTGTGTAGTTCTCGCCTGTCTTGATTTCGGGCTCTTTGCCGAGGCGGCCGATTAGTTGTGCTTGGTTGATCATGGTTGTTGGATTTAATGATTAGGAATCAAGGAAAGGGTCTTCGATATCGATTGGCTCATTTGTGGAGCCATAGCCACCATCTCCGCGGTTAGTCTCTGCAAGCTCTTCAACTTCTGCAAATTGAACGTCCAAAGTTTTGAGGAAGAGAATCTGAGCGCATCGGTCACCAATCTCATATCTTTTCGCATCAGTATTAAAAGTGCTGTCGTATTTGGCCAGTATCTCGCCTGTATAGCCCGGGTCAATCACTCCGACACAGTTGGCCATTCGGTGAATTGTGTTTGTTATGGATGAACGCGGAAAGACGAGGCCGACATGGCCGTTGGGTACCTCAATGTGAACACCTGTACCGATGACCATCATACCCTCTTGGTATTCTATCCAATGGGCATAAAGGTCAAACGCTGCATCTGTGTTGTGGGCCTTGCGCGGCATCTGAGCGCCTCTTTTTAGCTTTATGTTTACGAACATGGCTGATGGTTTAGATGTAAAAAGTGGGGGCTCTCAATAGCCCCCTCCAGATTCTCATTCAAACACAAAAACATGAAAAAAAATTAAGAAAAAATGAAAGCTATCTTCGTGGCTTGATGACGCCAAGGTCTTCGAGCCGATTAAGGAACTCAATGATGATTGCAAGGAAGTAAAGCAGATTGCCAAGCACTCGCCAGATATTGAACCCTCGCTTCTCCCGAGGCACTCCCGGCTTGGGAGGTACTCGGAAGTCATCGAGGATTTGAGCGAGCTCTGGTGTGGTTTTATTGTTCAGATTTGCCATTGCGGATAATTTGGTCAATTTCTGAGGCCGCTCGGTAGCATTCAGCCTCAATGAAGTAGTTGTAGATGATTGTTTTCTGCTCAATATCGTAAAGCTCGAACATCTTGACCAGCTCAGGCTTCGATTCGAAGCAGTTGATAAATGGGGCTTGCATCAGTATCTCGATGGTAGTGTATTCTTTTATTTGTTCAATTTCTCGCTGATCGGCCTCCTCAATCTCTTGCATCTTGTCTTGATGCTCGAAGATAACTACCAGCTGCGAGTTGGTGATGTTCTCGTATTTTTCAAATAGTACACTTCCGTCTGCATTCCGCTGAACTATGGAGTAAGTCATGGGGTTTTGTCCCAAGATACGGTTTTCGAATCACAATTCACAAAGTAGCATTCGCACCTCTTGGAGCTCATCCTTTGTCAGAGCCGCCCTAAGTTTCTCGACAATCTTTATTGGGTTGCGCTGCATCTGAATGTATTCCTTTCGTATCCCAGCCTTGATACTTGCCTGGTGCGCTGACAATTCACCTGAGAGTACTTTCTGAGCCATCTCAGGGTTATCGCGTTTGAGGCGAGCGATTATGTAGTTTTGTCCTGAAGTGCTGTATTTCATCACCTGAGCATTAAACCTGTTAATAACAGGTTTTTCAGGCCTTCCTTGTGGCCCTAAATCCCCAGCAAGTTCACTTCTTACTTCCTCCTTAATCCTATCCGGCACATAGTCAGCCCATTTGCGCAGATCCTCGCGCGTGCATTGGAGGCCGTGTGGAATATGTGCCGCAAGAAAGTCATCAAGGGTTTCATGTCTCACTTCCTCACCTGTGTGCGGAATAATGAAATGCTTGTACTTGATTGTGCCATCCGGGTACTTTTCAAAAAGCATGTTTATCAAGTCAGGTACTACTGATGTGTTGCTTTTGTGTTCGCTGATTGACCTGGCAAGTGTCGGTATCATTTGGCCGACAAGTTTAGGTGTACTTATTTTGTTTTCCATTACTTAAGTGTTTTTACAAATGCTTCTAAATTATTTTCATTTCTGATGTCAATAGACAATTCATTCAAATACGAATCCACTTCTTTCAGTGTTTCGATGTCATTGTCGTGCTTTTGGCCAATTGGCCCGAATTTGAAATTGACGTGGCGGCCAACTTTTTCCCATACTTGTACATGGTCGAAATACCCTTTATTCAGGATGTAACCAGCTATTTTGTTTTTCTTTTTTGAAATTCCATCATAAAACGATTTCATTATAGCCGCCGGGTCATCGCAGAATGAATCTGTCAAATTTGTTACTTTATCCGGAACTTGAAATTTCTCCATAAAGGCCTGAATCATTCTCACCTTATCGTCAGGAGGGAGTATTGTACTGGTTGATGCAAGCATACTCTCAACAATATCTATCGCTTGCTGAGAATGTTGTATGCCATCAGATATGTGAGTTATCTTGTCAAGATCTTCAACAGTCAAATCAATATCAATTCCATTTCTTTCTCTTGTATCGCCATCAAGATCAAGGTCTGAATATTCAATTGACTTTTCAATTTCCTGTCGTATATCTGCAATCTTTATTTCCTCCAGTACTTGCTCGGAATGTCGCTTTAGTTCTGGATGCTCCAAGATGTAGGCATAGCTGTAATTGACACATTTGGTACTCTGACTCCTCCTGTATTCATCCTGAGTTACGCGAATTGTTCGGCCAACAATGGACTGCATGAAATAGAGATAGGTCTTATAAATGGACAGATAAACCCCAACGCGCAAGCGCGGAATGTCGACGCCTTCAGAAATCATGTTAACCGCGATAATACACTCATCCTCTGAATCCTTAAATCTCTGTATTTCTTTTGAGCTTGCTTGGTCTTCAGATGTCACAACAGTTGATTGGATGTTGAAGGTCGGAGACTCCAGCCATCTTTGCAATGCGTATGCTGTATTTTTATCTGGAGCAAAAAGAATCATTCCAGCATTTGGCATGTCGGCATTTCTGATTTCTTGAAGCTTTGAATATGCGTGATCAATCACATCAGCAAGGTCAATGCTTTTCTCACTTACAAGCGCCCTGTATGCTAAATTTAGTTGATTCTCTTTTTCGATTTCAGACAAAAGGCCATTGTAAGGATACTTGCCTTTCATGTCAATCTTAGGATCATAAAAGCTAAATTGAATCTTGCGACTGTTGCCATCATTAATTGAATCAGCATAACTGTACCCGTAATCAATTTTATATCCGTTAGGCACAAGCTCAAGAAATGGAATCCTCATATTGTCCTCGCGCCAAAATGTTCCGGATAGACTTATCACTCTTTCAGCATTTGAAAAAGCAAGTTGCGCGTAAGTTCCCCAGGCGCTGTGTCCGGATTCGCTCAGATGGTGTATCTCGTCAAAGACAACTGCAACATTATGTTTTTTGCAGAACTTGTTTATCTCTTTTGCGGTCGATTCATTGAGGCCTGCGTATGTCATCACAGCACCGTCAAACATTTTTTTCTTGATTTTTCTATCGCTCGAATAATCCAACTGAATTGGAATTCCAAAGTAGGCAAGGAAATCCTCGCGCCATTCTGGTTTCTTGTTTTCTTGTGGGCTGATGACAAAGAAGAAATCAATTTTTTTAACTTCCAAAAGATAATCAATAATAAATGCAGCAGTCTTTGATTTTCCCGCCCCAGGTACTGCGCCTATTGAATAGACTTTCTTATCTCGAGTTATGTAGTCAAGATAACAATTTCGTTGCCAAACTCGAGGCTCAAACGTCTTCCTTTTTACTTTCATGGTATTGGATTTTGAAAGATTACACGACGGACAAAGTGCCTGACCATTTGCCAGATGAGTTTCTCCGCCTTTTGAAAATGGAATAATGTGATCAGCGTGCCAGTTTTCGGGCAGGGGTTTACCGCAGGATTGGCATCTTCCTTCTGATGTGTTGTACAGCGATTTTCGCTGGGCTCCTGAGAATGCTCTCATATTTTGAGGGTTTGGTTAGCCTCAAAGGTATGTACAACTTTTTGTATTTGCAAATTTCACAACAAAAAATAATTTGTACTAATTTATCACTTTACTACTTTACCAAGTGGTAAATTGGTAAACGTGACCACGTGCCTACGTGCTAAATTAAAGGCCCACTCATTCCGTGCCTTTTCTTCGCGATTAACGCGAGCTTGAAGGCATCCCTCTCGTCTTGGTTACTCGTCTTCTTTGTAGCTACATATCCGGCTTGATCCATCACTCCTCGGTATTCCTCATGAGTCCACTTTTGCCCCTTGTCCTTAGGGCTTATCTCATACACATCCTGGAAGAACTGCCTCGTTAAGTCAACCGTGCATTGACTGATGGCTTGATTCATGCCGACATTCCGCCCCTTCTTAGCTACGACTGCAGGAGGGCCTGACATATCGAAGCTTGTATTTTGAAGCGCTGAGTTCTCGATGCAGAACACCACATCTGAAAAGAGGCCCTCCATGCTTGATTGCATCAGCCATTTTGCGAAGTCGAGGAAGCCGGACTTCATAGTCTCGTATCTGACGAGGTTCTTTTTGATGATGCAGATGGTAAATCCGTTTTTACGATACGCTGGGTCTATGCCGATGTAGGTCATGTTTGCCTTTTTATTTCCCAAAGATAAACTTGAACAGTCACAAACGGCAACTCAAGACAAACGTAAGCGCGCCTCGGTATGACTGCAATCCCCCATGAAACCCCGAGGATTATTTGATTCTGATAGTATGCTTCAATCTTCATATCCCCAAACTTCTACATCCAATCACCCAGTTCCCCTCCCTCACCTTCTCGGCTGGATAATACAAATCACTCCTCCCCTTTGCCGCCTCATACACCATCTTGCTCACCACGTACACACAATTCCGCCCAGCATCTGGCAGCCCCTTAATCTTCCCAAACCGCGCCCGACTGACCGGAATGGCTCCCAGGTGGTCGACCTGTTCAGTTATCTTCGTGACTCTCGCCACTTCGCCCGATGGTTCAAGGTGCATGATGACTTTTTTGTTTTTATTGAGGATGATGACTGGATGAGGGGTCAGGTTGATTATCTTCATTTGCGCCCCATGTCAAGTCTCAAATCAAATACCTTCTGCAAATTCCAGACCTCCGTGTTTTTCTCGGCCATTTGTCGGAACTTCTTTCGTTGGGCTTCCTTCCACTCAGAAAGGGACATTATCGGTGTCGGTGTATGGGGTTGTAATTTCTGGGGGATAGTTCGCGTCTTTTTCTGCTTCATAAATAAATGAAAAGTTTGGATGTTTCATAAGTTCCAGCTGACCAGTTTCTCCGTGCCTATTTTTCTCGAAGATTAAATGTACAACATCTTCGGTGGAATTTCCATCATCATCAGTTTCAATGTTGTAGTATTCTGGACGATGGATGAAAATGACTGAATCGGCATCCTGCTCGAGCGATCCCGAATCGCGAAGGTTATGAAGTGAAGGCGGCCTGCCCTTTGAGCCTGTGACAGATTCCCGATTAAGCTGAGACAAACACAAGATACAAGCATCAAGGCGGTCTTTTGCAGCAGACTCCTTTAGCCTCCGACTCATGTACCCAATCTCACCATTTCGATTATTCTGATACCCCTCTTTACTCATCAACTGCATGTAGTCGATTATGAATAGCTCAATCCCAAACGATTCTTTCATGCTATACATCAAATCGAGAATCACCTCAAAGTTACCTGGTGGGTTTTCGAGATACAAGGGCAAGTCCCCAATTTCCTCCGCCGCCTTGTAAACCTTTCGGAATTGGTCATCGGTTAAGTTCCCACGACTAATATCCGAATAAGAGATTCCAGTTGCAGCTGCAAAAAGTTTCTTTTCGATTTGGCTGGGTGACATTTCGAGGGTAATGATACCAACCTTACCGCCAGCTTTCGCGGTATTGTAGGCAAGACACAAGGCCATGGTAGTCTTACCCATCGCAGGACGCCCAGCCAAATAAATGAGGTCTGAGGGCTGCCATCCAGCAAGTCGGTCATCAATCGTTGTGTAGCCGCTGCTTGGCCCTAACAGTTTGAACTTACTACTCATTGCCCTTTCAATTTCTTGAATTGTTTCAATTGCATAATAGCTCCTCTTATCCTCAGCACTAGCGTTTGCAATTAGATTCTCATATTCTGAAGTGATTTGCGCCATCACTTCCCCGTGCTTGGCTCCCTTGGATAGGTTCATGGTGTTGGCAGTCAAGATTCCAACCAGACCCTTTCGTATATTTTCCGTATAGAAATTCTGAATGACCTCCTCACTTGATTGCCGAAGGTCAGGGGCAACTGTGATGTAGTCGTATAGTTGATTAGGCTGAAGTCCTGCATTTTGCGCAATGTAGTTGACATCTATGGCTTGGAACTTGTCAAGGCACTCCCATATCGAATCGGCCAGTGTCTTGTTTGACGCGCCAAACATCTCAGGAGAGAGCTGACTTGTGACATTGCGCAGATTGACCTTACCCTTGAGAATCGTTCCGAGAACTATTGCTTCTGTGTCCATGCGTCTCGGTGTTTGATAAAGTAATCATTGCAAAGCTCACTCAGTCCAGCCTGTGAAACCACGCGCACCAACATCTTCATCATCGGATCACCAAGCACCTGCTTTGTGTCTCCTTTATATTTCTCGAATAAGCGCCCCATCTGCTCATCCGCGGTCTGGTGAATGATAGCAAGGTCTTTCTCCCTCTCTCTTCTATTCGCCTCTTCAATAATCATCTTCGCCATCTCTTGATTCCCATCCCTGACCAATTGCCGGCTTGTCTCGATTGCTTTTTCCATTTCTGAATTCATGGCTTTAGTTTTTTGCCGATCTCGGCCAGTTTATTAAATTCGTTGACATCACCCGGAACCACTCCCGAACTCGTAGCCGACCTCATCGATGGGTCATCTTGCTTGAGTGGTTGGAGACTTGCTAAGATAGCAGATTTGATTTCTGAAGTTGTACGCCCTGAGGAAAGATGTTCAACGGTTTCTCGTAAGGGCTTCCATGCTCCGTAGTCAATCGAGGCATTGCGGCCAACGTATTCATTGAAATAATCCACCACCTCGCGGATCTGGGAATCGAAGCGTTCAGCCCCCATGTCGTGCAGTCGAGATGAGAGTCTATCATTTTTCAAAAATTCAATCCCCCTTTTCTTTATTTCTTCTTCTTTATATTTATGTACAACTTTTTCGGGGGTATCGTACGAAAAAGTGTCCGAAAGTCCGTATGGTGGACTATTCTTAAGTGATTGATTTTCATTTGACTTAGGTGTACGACTTTGCGTACTGTTTTGAGTACGACTTTTTGCGGTTGAGCGTACAACTTTTGTACGACTTTTATCCTCCAAATTATTATAAGTGTCGTAGTTGCAAATAGTTACAAGCGTTATGTTCGTACAAATTTCTGTCTTTATCATGCCCTCTTTTTGAAGCCTTTTCATGAAGTACTGGACTTTTGAGATTGTCCAATATTCATCTTTTGGCCCATTAAAACCTCGAACCAGATATCTGATTGGAGCAGCTAATTGTCCACGTTTTACGAATATTCCGCGGCCGCTGATGGTCAGCCATTGGTCCTTCCATTCAGCTTCAAGGATCATCCATATCCATGCGTGAAACCATTCCTTTTTATCTCTGAATATCCAGCTATCTCGAATCTTTCGGTGAAGCTTTATGTATCCTTCATTCATTGTTTTTGATTTACGGACATAAAAAAAGCCAGCGAGCAGGACGGGACATCTGGAGCTCGCTGGCAATGATTATGAGAAAAACCTTACTTGTCTTTGCTTGTAGGATGTCCCGTCCATGAAGCTTAGGCAAAGATAAGCGTATTAAATCAATTCTACAAGTGACTACACAATACCCATCTTCGCCTCAAGCAGTTTCATGTGTGTCTCAATCCTTGCCTTTTGGTCTTTATTGCGTGCGGACTTCTTCATCCGGTAGAACAGTTGCAACATCTTAGCCGGAGGCATCATCTCCCATCCGTACCAAGTGCGCCCGTCTTTTCCTATTCTTTTGCTTGTGTAGCAATTGATTTTGGTGTGGAATGTGTCTTGTGACATAGTTGTTAAATTTAGAAAAGTTTAGTTTGTAATTCTGATTCAATAGCGAACTTGTGATTCTTCACATTAAGATTAAAGTAGCTTTCCTTCAACTCAATACTGATTGACTTTCTATTCATCTTAAGTGCCTGATATCCTTCTGAACCAATACCACCAAAAGGACTGAATACTGTTTCACCCTCATTGCTATACAAGTGTATTATCCTTTCGATAGTATCAAGTTGAAGAGGGCAAATGTGCTTTTCATCATTATTATCCTTTGCAGACCTGTATTGCAAAGTTCTGCTATAATTTACGTCCATCCAGACTGGACTTGCGTAATGCTGCCAAACATCAACTGGCAAATAGTCTGGCTTAGATGGATCTGTATCCTGATGAGTAATTGGTACTTTATTTTCACCCTCATTCCTAAAGAAAAGTACATAATCCGGAATGCCAACACATGACATTGATGAATCCTTCTTAATGGTCTTGTGTAAAAGCCCTAATGATTTGGTTCTTTGCATCTGAGTTACTGGATTCTTCCAAATTGTAACTCTTGAATGGTAAATAAAGCCCTCGACTGAGAACATATTCTGGATAATTCCAGAGAAGTCTCTTAGCCCAATAACTCCATCCAAGCTTTTACGCAAAGGCAAATCCATGCAATGAACTGCGCATATTCTTCCAGGCTTCAGTATTCTTTTTAATTGCGGAATTAAGTATGAGAAATGAGTCTTAAACATCTCATAATTTGAGACATTACCCATATCTTTTGGATTGTCAGAATACACATACAGCTCTGCAAATGGAGGGCTGAACACAATCAAATCGACTGAATTATCCTCAATCTCAGCTGACCTTTCTACACAATCCCCATTCATCAATAAATACTTATCTGACTTCACAGTATCAGATTCAATCTTCGCCTTAAACTTATCAAGAGAAGTGTAGTCTGCCTGAGATGAATACTTACTCATTTCTTCAATCATTTCTTTGTGATTTTTTTGTTTTTGTAAAATTGATTGCCTTACATTTTTTTGGCTCTCTGGAATCATTATATGTACATTTACATTCTCTGATTGGCCAAATCTGTATGAGCGCCTTACGGCTTGATAAAACTGCTCAAACTTAAAGTCATAGGAGCAAAATACCATGTTGTGACAATTTTGGAAATTCATTCCAAAGCTGGCAATACTTGTCTTTGTGATTAAAACCTTAAATTCTCCTTTGGCAAATCCATTCAATTTATCCGCCTTAAATTCTGGAGTGTCGCTACCTTTTACGTTAACTGAATCATTTATCTTTTTTGCAAGAAGTTCCGATTCAGTATTTCTTAGTGTCCATATGATCCACTGTTTATCTGAAGAATTTACAAGGTTGGCAGTTCTTTCCACTCTTTCATTCATAGACCTATTTAGGTCTTTATGTAGATCAGTAGCAGATACGGCAACATCAGCAAATAAGGAGCCGGTATTATTTTGGACTGGAATAATATGTTCAATGTAGTTTATTTTAGGTAAATCATAACCACATTGAGATTCATCAATTCTTTTTGGATTATCAAGTGACATAGAAAATGTGCAAATGTATTTCCAGAAGTCATCCTTTGCATGTTTCCTAAGCCTCCATTTCTGTGTCTCACCACCATCATGAACAAAGAACATCGCAAGCATTTCAGCGTATGTCATTGTTCCCAAAAACTCACTATGCTGGCCAAGTTCCATGTGGTCATTTGGCGATGGTGTTGCGGTACATGCAAGCTTATATTTGTAGTTCCTAAATGAATCTATAATAAGAGATGCCATTTTGCCATTACCCTTCAATATACTTGATTCATCTAATACAACTCCTTTATATTGTGTTAAGTCGCAATTCTTTAATTGGTCGAAATTCACAACATCAATATTTGACAAATCAACACCAAACTTATTAGCCTCTGATTTAGTCTGCTGCACAACTGACAAAGGTGCCAATATTAAAACCTTCGATTGAGTATGTCTTGAAACATGATATGCCCATTCAAGCTGCATGAAAGTCTTTCCAAGTCCGCAATCCATGAAAAGAGCAAATCTACCTTTCTTAAGCGCTATTTTTACAGCATACTTTTGCCAATCAAATAAATTGTCATTCAATTCATTTACCTCAAATCCAGTATCTATCTGAATCCTTTTCTTAGAATTTATAAATTGATTATAATCTTTCATAGTCTTTACTTTATGAGGAACCGACGTGAGCCAGCAACCTCGGTGAGATAATCGTTGTATAAATCTTGATTCTCGGTCTTGAATCGCTTCGCGTCGAACTTCTGCGAAGCTCTTGCAGCCTTCCAAGTAATTACAGGCTTCCCATCATACAAGACCGCCTCACAGTCGCGCATGGTCATCTGAATCTGCGCCTTGAGTTCTTCCTTGCGAGATTTGAGGGCCTTTTCTTCGGCGGCAATATCTTGAAGCTCTTCGACCACGTCCATCACCTCCTGAGTTGCCAGCATTGATTTACCATCTTTGTGAGTCGGATGTTTTGAAAGCACATCGGCCACATTAACCAAAGGCGGCTCCTGGTCGGTAAGTACATGATTCAGCCAGAAGTTGTCAGCCTGTTCAGCCATGTACAAGAAATATTCCTCATTGAAGTCAATCTCAAGGTAACCAAAAAAGACACCTCTGGTTAACCAAGCCACCGCGCCCTTTTTGACTCCACAGATCCCCAACTGCCATTGAAGCTGAGAGAACCAGGTCAGCGGCAACTCATCCGGGTCAACTTCCATCTGGGTACTCTTGCATTCAAGAATCCGACGCTCTCCATCGACCAAGTAAAAGCGGTCGGGACTCGCGGAGTAATAGTGCTTCTCAGAGTGGAACTGCACAGACATCTCATCGCTGCCCGGCTCGATTGGCCAGCCTGTTTCCTCTTCGAACATTTGGGCAATGATTGGCTCAAGAAGATGCCCAGCTCGCGTAAACTCGTTACCCTCGAAGGGTTCGGTGCGGCCTGTCTTAAGTAGCCACAAGTCTCGGGGAGTCTGATACTTGTTAAGTCCGAGAATCGTGCTGATCTCGGATGACCCAATGGAGCCCTTCCGGGCTTCCATGTGTTGGTCAATAGTTTCGAATGTTTGTTTCATGATTTTTAGATTTAATGGTTACAGAAGTGTTGTCCATCCTGCGCTCAAGCGAGTCATTTCAATGACCTTCTTTAGCTCTATGTTATCCTTTAGCGGATGATTAAATTGGATGTACGCGAAATCATCGTCAAGTATATCAAGAATTATGGCATGAACCCAGCCAGCATTGCGTAAGTAAAAACTTACTGCCTGTCCTTCGTAAAAGCGCCCAATCATTGTTGATCATTTGAGAAGAGCTCACCTGTCTCCTCGTCAACTTCCTCAGTCACAACCTCCACGTCAACATCGTCAGCCTCTGGGTAGATTCCATCTGCATCCAAGTTGCCTGTCTGGTCATTGCTGAAGTTGTCGGGCTGAATGATACCATCGTCTGAGACAAATGCGCTCTGCATTTCCTCGCTGAGGGGCATGTACTTACTGAGTTGCTTTATTGCCTTCGCGCAGGCCATCGCCTCATAGTCTGTGGCCCATGCCCCGGATGGCTTGGATTTCTGAAAGGCGTTGCGAAGGCGGAGGCGTTCGACCTCTTCGCGGCTAAGAACCACAAAGTTGAATCCCCCATCTTTGTAGTGGGCTACTGCGTAAACTCCGGTAAGCTCGCCCCGATCGGTTGGAGCTGGTTTGTGTGTGAGCTTGGGCTCAAGGCCGAGCTCGTAGTCGAACTCATCGTTAGCATACACGCCGTACGCATACAGCGTTTTAATCTGACCAGACCGACGGGCAAGGTCTATGTATCCCTTGTAGCCGATTTGGAACTGAACTGACTTGCCGTATGGTACGAAGTACACCTGACCGAGGCTGTCCGATGGCTTGAAGCCAAGGATTGAGGCCTGCATGACTGCACCGATGAGACTGGCGGCTGAACACTCCGCGACTTTCGGATTCTTCACGATGACCTGGGTAGCCATCTGAATCATGCGATCAGCGCTCAGGTGCTTCGGTAGGGCTTGAGCAATCTGAGGCTTGAGGCTTTCGAGAACCGACTGTACATCGGTCTGCTTGAGACCGGCCAACGTCCCCTTTTTTGTGGCCTTCGCCAGCGCTTGGCTGGCCTTTTGCTTTGCATCCATGGTTTAAGAATTTTTAATGTGTAAGTAAATCGTGATAAGTTTCTCCAAGTTCGCTCAATGTGTGGTAAGTCTTTGGATCTCCCCACTCATTAAAGATGGCTGTCCCGTCGTTTAAGAAACCGATATGTTCAAAGAACACTTTTGGTTCGGCTTTTTCGTTGATTCGTTCGGCAACTTCAAAAGGCCGCAGATATTCGTGATCAACTATTACTCCGCTGCGGTAGTAGTCGATCACGAAAAAGTTTTTAGTAGTTCGCGTTTTCTTTTCAATACTCATGGTTTTTAATTTTAGAGGCTTCGATGCCTCGGATTACAAGATAGCGGATGTGCTCACTCAGCGTATAACTATCCGCTTTAGACTTAATTTGAAGCTCGCGGAATCGCCTGTCCGCATCTTGCTCCAAGATTCTTTTAAGGGTAGGTGATACCCTCAAACAAATCATTTCTTTCTTATCCCTCATTGAAATTAGTTTGGTTAAGTAATGGCTCAAAGGTAAAACAAAGTAATACAAACCACAAGAAAAAAGTGATAACCGTGCAAAAAATACCCTAAATAGGGTAATTTCTCAATTTTTTTACAAAAACACTTGCATGGTGTTTTACTTTGTATTACATTTGTAAGACAGAAACAAAGAAGTCATGGAAGTTACAAGCGAAATTTACAAGGTGGAAGTAGGGCATGAAATCCTCGTGTTCGATGACCGTAGGGTTGTTGAAGAGTTGTATGAAGGCGAAAGCCGTGAAGATGCTCAGATAACTTTTGATTCTTTCAACCCCGAAGATTACGGGGTTGAGGGGATTAATATAAAGATTGTTTGGAGGCGCGATGTTTATACAGTCAGCCCCAATCTGCAAGAAGGAGATTTAATCGAAGACTTTTTGTTGGATTTTCCAGTAGATGATTGCTGGTCAGATTCTGAATTTTACACCATCGTAGGCGATGAGCCTGAGATGGTGACAGAGGAGAAAGAGTTTGGCGTTTATTACGCCAACATAAAAAGTGATGAGCTTCTCGAAAAAGTGAGCGCTCATTTTGACGTTCGGAAGTATAGGATCTTGAACGCAAACGGCCGCAAGATTCAACTCCGTATTGCGGATCATAGCGAGAATGCATCGAACATCGAAAAGTTTGAAGTTGAGGCTGACTACTACCTTAGCGTAGTAATTGCTGACGCGGATCAAATTACTGGGTCAAAAAAAGAATGGTTCGAGCTTGACCGGCCGGCCAACTCTGATCAGATATACTTTACCTCAGAGAATTCTGAGGAGGAGATAATCAAAGAAATTAATTCACTAATAAATCTTTAACTTATGATTTCTAAAGCAATAAATTTGATTCTGGCAATTTGCGCCCTCGGCATTGTGGCGCGATTTGTAACGGCTCAACCGGGGTCATACATTGAGCAAGTTGTGGTCACCGACACCGTTTACCAATTCGACACCCTTTGGCTACATACGGAGCCTTCTGAGCGCACCAATCCCCCTCACCCGACCGAAATACCTTCTATGGAGGACGAGGCCGTTAAAAACTATCTTAGGAGGTTTACGCGCCTTGCACTTGACGAGGCAGAAGCTTACGGCATTCTTCCATCCATCAAACTCGGGCAAGCCATCCTTGAGTCCGGTGCCGGATCCTCGCGATTGGCGCAGGAAGGAAAGAACCACTTCGGTTTGAAACACCGGAGCTGGGATGGTGACATGGCCGGAGAAATCAAAGGTATCATCTATGCAAGTGACGATTGCCCTGACCGATGCGCCTTTACGAGCTTCAAGACAGACTGGGCCGGATGGCGCGCCCATAGCCTCGTTCTAAGCGCAGATAGATATAAATCTGTCCGAGAGGCAGACAATTACACAAAAGCCGCTCAGGCGCTTTCTCAAGCAGGATACGCAGGTGATCCCCACTATTGGAGAAAGTTGGTTCGCGTCATTGAGAAATACAAGCTATTCGTACTTGACCCAAGATAATTCTCGTTGTGATTTAGTTGAATGAATCGGCTCCGACCCTGACCAGGTCGGGGCTTTTTTCTACCCCAAAAAGGGTAATTTTCAAAAATAATTCACAAAAAACTTGCGTATTGTTATACAGCGTATTACATTTGTACTATCACAACGGCAATAACGCCACAACACCTAAATCATTCAAGCCATGAACGCAGAAAAATTAGCAGGAAAGTTAAAGCAGACAGTTTTTGATTTTTTCGTTATCCGTTCACTCGTAGCATCGTGTGAAAAATACAATTACGGTTGCGCCTATTTTACAGAAGACGAAGATGAAGCTAATGAGGTTTTTGAATATCTCGATTCAGAAAAAGACGCAACTGAGAGTTATGAAATTTGGTACAAAGTAGGTGATCAGATTTGGTCTTATAGCGAGCGTATAATTTAAGCAAGCACCCCAATCTTCTCTCAGAGCCTCGGCCCATCAGCCGGGGCTTTTTTATTGAGCCCTAATCACCTCAAACGTCACATCGTCCCGAGTGGAAAAGTAAAACCTCAACCAATACCCTCCGAGTGGCTTTGGCGGAGCTCCGCGCTCAACGTGCCAGCCTACGCCGTCAAGGTATTCCTCTTTGTAGGTTGGCAACTGAACGTGATGCTGGGTTGACAGATACGGAGTGTTGACCTTATTGATTCGCTCCTGCACAGTCTCCAAGTTCCATGCCTCGTGGATGTGGCCTGTGACGATGATGTTAGCGTCTGGGAGATAGACAGCCCTTCGGTTTGTTTGGATGACACCCTTTGTGACTGGCCCTCCGCCTCCACTTCCGTGATGGTAGAAGAGTCGAAACTTGCGAACTCTCCCCTCATTCGAATGAAAGCGAAATACAATCCATCCCGAGTAGGCCCCAAGCTGCACATCAC
>Ga0208898_1000889_pt1 | contig 21389 bp, 19 predicted proteins | sample VirMetDEL_Mar_4_FD_184513 | JGI IMG/M metagenome (GOLD analysis project Ga0208898, IMG submission 184513) | Aqueous microbial communities from the Delaware River and Bay under freshwater to marine salinity gradient to study organic matter... | ecosystem: Environmental > Aquatic > Marine >...
AACAGGGATAGTTGAAAACATTCACTACCATATAGTAGACGGAAAAGTACACATGATAAGCATTTTTGCTACGAAAGGGTAGCTATTATGCACAACTATTTGTTAATCCAAGTTATTAAGATAAAAAACAATAAAAGATGAAAAAGTACAGAATTACAATCAGAACTTATTTTGGGACATTTGAGATTGATGACATTGAAGCACAAGATGAGGATGAGGCATTTGAAAAGGCTTGTGAAGAAGCTAAAAAAGAAATTGATTGTGCAAAATTAGATGAAGTTTATGAGTACGATTCCTAATGCCACATAACGAAAACTGATAAACGCAGTATGATTATGGAAACAAATATGACAAACAAAAAAGCGCTTGATATTTTAGAAAGACACAACTTATGGCGTAGGGGTGCAGATTATGTAGAAGCTACAAACCCTAAATTGTTGGGAATGGCAATAGACAAGGCAATTGAAGTATTACGTTTATCTATTGTTAGCAATTCGTTGCCGAAAGACACAGACGGATGCGGTAATGATAGAGATAAATGTAGCTGTAAAAATTGGGGTGGATGCCCTGTTGATTAACGGCTATGTTTTACAACGTTGAATATATGAGGCGTTGTTTTTACAGAACTTAATAGAATGAACGAAATTATAAATTTAGTATAAACTTAAAAAAAGACCACAGAGGCAATGCCTTATATACATTGTTATGTGGCGTTAATTATTATGGACTGCCAACGACCAGTAAAAAACAAAAAAACAAATAAATGGGAAGTATGGGATTTCGCCTATGAAGAAAATGGTGAAAGATACTATGAACTTCACGAGTTTTTTAGCTACAAAGAGGCTATTGAATTTTGGAAGAAAAGAAAGCCGAAACCTAATGCCACATAACGGAATTGTATAAAAATTGAAGCGATTAAATATACAATAATTCGTGATTCGCGAATTACAAATTAACAAGCAAATAAAAATATGAAAGCAAAATTAACATTTAAGCTGCCAGAAGATAGATATGAATATGATATGGCAGTCAATGGAAGTAAATGGTACAGTGTTGCGTGGGATATGTACCAGTATTTAAGAGGCAAAACTAAATACGCATCTGATGATGGACACGAAGAATATCTTAAAGCAATGTATGAATGTAAAGACGAATTACATAGAATTATGGATGAAAATAATGTAGATTTTGACTTATGAAAATAGTAAAAGAAGTAATTAGTACATTTGACTTTGACAAAGTACATAAGGTTATGACAATTTTAAATTGGACATGGTATTACGATACAGTGCCAGATTTACTTGAGTTGAAAAGTAAAGCACAAGAATTGTTAGAACATGCTTGTGAGAGGTGTTTAGAACACAAAAAAACAAGTCATGACATACCTTATATTATTATGACAGGTGGGTTTCGTATAGAAGCGTACCCTAATAAAAAGAAAACTAAGATTAAAGAATTAAGATTAGAGTTTGTGTTGGCAACATCATTTGATTATAGATGATGAATATTTAATAAAATTTCGACATGAATTATATTAAGCAAAAAATTATGAGTACAAACAAAAACATTGTGTTGGCATTTAATATTATCACTTCAGTTAGGGATAATAACTGGGAGGAAATGTTGAAATTATTTCCAGAGGGTGTAGAGCATAGAACCTATAAATATGATAGCATAGAATGTTTTACAGATTGGGAAGATTATCAGGATTATGCAAGATATGTAGCACCTGCACGAGAAATGATGAAAGAGAAGTGTTTGAACAAAGCACTTGAGTATCTTAAATTGTATGATAAGTAATTCAAAAAATCTATACAAATGAACACAGTAGAATTAATTGGTTATTACGGTTCTGATACTACCCACGCACAAAGTGCTTGGACAAGTACAAGTAGAGAATTAAGTGATAACAAGTTGGTAAGAATCCCTAACCTACTGAAGATGTTGGCTGATAATGGTCATCATACTCCTTTTGAGAAGTCATCATTACACTTTTTAGTTACTGTCGACCAGGCCTCACATATCCATTTATTAAAACACAGAATTGGTGTTAGTATTAATGGAGAGAGTGCGAGGTATAAAGAGTTAAAAGAAGATAAGTCTTATATACCTAATGATTGGCCTAAAGAATGGCAAGGTAAGTTGGAAGTATTTACTGACGCTAGTAATAACCTATACCATAAGTTTTTAGAAGAATTTACACCAGTATTAGGTAGGAAAAGAGCTAAAGAATCAGCAAGATACTTTAAGACTTTTAACAGTCAGATTACTATGGATGTCATGTTTAACTGGCGTAGTTTCTATCACTTTTTGTCATTGCGTAATAAGCCAGACGCACAATTAGAAATACAAGAGATTGCTCAACAAATGTTAGACTTAGTTATTGACATAGAGGGCAATCCATTTAAGTACACAATTAACGCATTTGACTTATGATAATACTAAAATTTGTAGGTACAGATGCTTACCTTATGAATAAGTATATGCCTTATATGGGTTGGAAATGGAAACTAAAGACTGTATTTAATAGAATAGTATATAAGATATTAGACAAGTTTGTTAGTGAGATAATAGTTGATGATATTTATCTATCTAAGCATTTAGTTGAAGCAGGATTTACAAGCAGTATTAGAGAAGTGCGTGACCCTGTTAAATACCCTCAACCTATTGTTAAAGTAAAGCATAAAGGTTTTAATGTTTTGTATTATAATCCGACTAAACATAAGAAGAATAAAAACACTATTAGATGGATATATGGTATAGATATTATAGAACAGCTGAAAGATGAATACACTAACATTAATTGGATAGAAGTTGATGGAGAACAAGATATGAATGAAGTGTGGAGTATTACTGACTTTTATTTACGGCCTAATCGAAGCGATGCTGCAAGTAGAATGGTTCAAGAAGCCTTGATAAATAATATACCATACTACCACAGTCAGTTTAACCCAGATTACGGAACAATTAAATTAAAATTAAATGAGATTATTAAAACAAGAAATTGATGTTTATGCGCAACTAGGCGATGAAAGTCACAATAGTAAAACAGCTTATAAACTTGGTACAAAGCGAGCTAACAATACTATTAAATTTATGAAAGACAATGGAATAGATTTAACAAATAAAACTGTTTTAGATGTTGCAGGACCAAGTGTTTTAGGTAAATATGCGGCAGAAAAAAGCAAGAAGTATTTTTACACTACTGGTGAATTAGATGAAACAAAGTGGACTGTAAATACTAAAGATAAAGTAGATGTTGTTTTGTTTTGGGAAGTATTAGAACATTTGTTGAATCCATTATTATTCTTAACAACCTTAAAGAGTAAATGCCAATTTGATTATTGTGTTGTTACTTTTCCTACAAGGCCAAGTTGGTTATGGACTAATTTACATTTTCACGAAATGAGATTAGACAGATTTGAATATTTATGTAAAAGAGCAGGTTATGAAATTATGGCATATAAATATGATAAAATACCTTGCAATATCGGTAGTATATTTAAAGGTATTAGACCTTTAATTAGATGGTTTTATAACCCTCATTTAAACGTAATAATTAAACCAGTATGAGAATAGAGTTTTATACAAGTGCAAATAAGATATACTTATTGCCTACTTTATATAGTACAGCAGAAGAATATTATGCAGAGTTTGGTATTGCTTTCTTAATGTGGGGTGTAGCTATAGTTATAGATGGATAGAGATGCCATTATAAATAAAGTATTACATATAGTAGCAGAAGAATTTAATATAACTCCAGAAAGCATACAAACAAATAAGTATTCATATAAAATATATATAGATGATATAAGAGCAGTTACTGCACAGTTGTTAAAACATGCAGGTATAGACAACATGACTATATCATTTGTACTTAGGTGTTACCTAAAAACAGTAGATAAGTTACTTGACATTCACCTTGAACTAGATGATTTAAAGAAAAAATTAAATAACTAAACCTAGATTAATTATGACTATTGTAGATGTAAACCCAGAAATTATTGATGACAAGTTAATAGTAACAGTTGACATTAATAACGAAAGAAAGCAGATTAGTATTAATAAGTATAAGCTGCTTGATTACTTAGAAGAAATTGGAGATATTACATACTATGACGACACTACTGTTTACTTTAGCAGTTTTGACTTAAGAACTATGTATGACAGTTACTTTATACCTTTGTATGACACAGAGTGCAGTATCAACTCCTATTTAGTTACTAAGTTAAATCCGTATTTTATTCACAATTACATAACAACAAAATTATGATTGCAAAGACAGGACTTACATTGGTAAGAGTTAAGACAATGGCAGACAATGGCAAGAGAATTGAAATTGACTGCGGTGAAATGGTTACATTAGGACAGTTAGATGACCTATTAGGTACTACCATTACTGCTGTAATACTACCAGATAATGATAGGTACACAGAAGCATTACAAAGATTTATTAATGAACTAAACCAATTAAATGACAGACCTTAATTTAGATGCTATAACAGCATGGCATGGTGTAGGTGGAAAGACGGGTAATACACAGTTAGCTATGCAGTTAGTAGATGAAGAATATAAGGAAGTTAAAGAAGCTGAATCTCCTGCACACATAGCGCAGGAGGCAGCTGACCTTATATTTGTATGCGTTAACCTTATATTTCAGTTAGGCTATGACCCTACCTTAGTAACAAAGTATATAACTAAATGTAATTACAGTAAATGGTTTAGTAAAGAAACTTGGGATAATCATAAGAGTACTGTAAAGGAATACTGTAGCGATAATAACTGTCAAGTATTTAAAGTAATAGATGATATTTACTGTATTAAAGATGCTAATGGTAAGGTAAAGAAAGGGCCGTTTTATGAACCAGTTGATTTAAAACAGTTGATTTAAAACAGATAGAAAAGTATGAAATACCAAGTGACACAGATTAGGCACGTTAAGCATACTAGAACTATTGAAGTAGAAGCAGATAGTATAGAAGCTGCTAAGCAGTTAGCTAGTATGAATAATACTGTTTATTTTAATATTATACCAGATGAAGGATGTGAGTTTCAAGTTACCTCTGCATTTGACCAAGACCAAATGTATGAACTATATAGCGATGGGTTACGCAGACTAAATGCTGTAAGACCAGAAGTTAAATGGTTTTTATATGATGTAAAGAGAACAAAAGACTCACAAATACAATTACCTAAAAGTAGTTATGGTGCATCAATACAAGTAAGTTGTTTTATTGATGGTCTTGCATTTAAAGTACCTAGCTTTAAGGTAGTTAAAGACAAAGAGATAGATGACTACCCACATAGGTATGTAGATTTTTATGACGAAGGAGGTAATCCGCATTGGGGTGAGTTTACACAAGCAAAGTACATTGTATTTCCACTTAAAGACGAGTGGCGTATAGTAGAAATGTCTAATATACTTGATTTATTTCATAGTATAACTGATAGTGTAAAGCCTGGTGATAAGTTAGATTCTCGTAATAACTATGTACAAAAGGTAAACAAATCTGTATCTTTGCTATTAAGTAAGCATTGGTTAAAAGACAATGGTTATGCGTTAGATAAGACTGAGAAATACATGTTTGAGTAGTTTTTAAATGTTTTTGGGAGTAGGCCGTTTTGGCTTACTCCCTTTTTTATTCCTGTTATTAGTCAGCACTTGCAGTACCTCTGTTTAATTCTAGTAGTCTAATTGCATCGTCTGGGTCACGCAAAAATCTAGTATTACTGTAACCAAACAATTTAGCAACTTTAGCTAGTGTTTTACTTGTACCTTCATCAAACATAGGTGTATCTCTTTTGTATCTGTCTATATCACCTCCAAATAATAAAGACATACTGTCAGATGCAGTACCTACTGCAATATCTATAATCTGTTCTACTGTACCTGTTATTGCAGAAACAGCCGTTACTTGTCTCCACAATTGTTTAGGCTGCGGTATACCACCAGACAATGGGTTAAATGGCGCACCAAAAAATGCAAGTTCTTGGTTTAGTCTAAAGATAGTATACAGTGTCCACTTCTTAAACTCGCTTTGTTCTTCTTCATCATCATCTAATCCCATATACAATAAAGCAGTTGCAAGCACTAATCCTATTTCTAGTAATGCTTTATACATAGCTGCTAATTCAGCAGGGTTATATATCTCTTTAAGTTTAGCACCTTGTTTTAATGCTTTAATGTTCTTTAGACCATCAAGTACAATCGCTTGAAATAACTTAGAGTAAGTACCATAAGTAAATTCATCAAGCATATAGTCATAACCTTCTTTCTTAAACCTAGACTTTAGACCTTGTGGTAACCATCGTTTGTACAACATAAGAAACTGACCATACCACTCACGCATTATAGCAGAATCTTCAAACTTGTTATACAAACCTTGGTTTCTAGTATTTACACTATGTATCTTATTTTGTAATTCTATATCTATAAGGCCGTTTCTTAAGTTTAATCCTGTAGTATCAACACCTTTCTTAAATGCTAACTCACCATCTACTAACTCTAAGGCATCAAGCATAGATATAGTTTCTGTCTTACCATTAACAGTTCTTCTTACTTGTTTTTGTATAAGGCCTGCTAACATACTTTTTACCTGCGCACTATGTTCACCCATTGCCATACCTATATACGCTGTGCTAGGATTAAGTATTTTCCTTGCTGTTGACCTACCGATACTTCTTTCTAATTCATCTAATGTTTCTCCTTGTAATGGGTCGTATGCTTCTACTAACTTACCTATAAATGTTTCTTTAGTTACTTTAGCCCAGTCAGACATAAGGTCTGGTATGTGTAAACTATAATAAGCTTGTGCTTTCACAGCTGCTTGTGTTCCATAAACTTGTTTAGTAGCAGATTCAATAAATGCTTGTGTATTAGCCATTAAGTAGTTAGATAATGCTAATAAAGGCTTACTACCAATTTGAAAGAAAGAAGCAAATCTAGTTATAGCATTAGCGTATTTATCTAGTTTCTTAGGTGTCTTTTTCTTTGTCTGCCCATATATGTTAGAATCTATCCAATCTTTTAACTGGTTAGCTGCTCTAGATGACTGTGCTGTTGTAACAGTTTTGTTTCTTACTGCATTAACTACTGATGTAAAGTTACTGTCTATACCTGGTATGCCTTCAATAGATGCAATAAGCGCATCACCTATACTGCTCATTTCTACACGCTTAGCATAAGTATTAGCAGCAGCTACATATTTAGTTACAGAGTTGGTAAGGTCTTTACTTACTTCAGATGCACTTAATGAGTTATAGCCATTAAAGTACATAATAGGGATTGTCTTATCACCTGCACCATAAAACTGTTGGTCATCACTTGCATCCTTCTTAAACTCCTGCAACTGTGTTTTAACTGCATTTATAGGGTCTTCTACTAATCCATCTCTTAAGTCTTCTCTAACATTAGGTACAAAGTATTTTAGTTCTTCATAGTTAGATGTACCTCTTGGTGGTTGTAGACTTTGTGCATCGAAGTATTGTTTTAGTAATACACTGTAATGCTCATAAGACTTAGTATTCTTTAACTGGTCGTATCTAGGGTTCTTATATTTACTTATTAGTGGTATTGCTAACTCCTTTACATACCTACCATTTATTTTATTTTCTTCTACCCACTGATTAAACTTATCGCTATTCCTACCTAACTGTTTTTCCTTGCGTTTAAAGATAGTATTTATACCTTCAATAACTACAACACCGTTTTCTACAACATCATCTTGCGGTCTTGGTTGGGTATTAGCTTCATACCAATCACGCATAAGTTTACCTGCTGCTTTTAGTTTCTTCTCAGCTACTAGTTTTTGTACTTCTTTTTTTGTTGCGTATAGTTCTTTGTTGTATTTGTTTCTATCTATTACATCTACAAATGCAAGTATTGTTCTTTTTATCTCATTAGTATCTTTATCATATATATCTCTTTCCTCAACCATATCTTTATAAATAGTCCGTTTATTTGCTGCTAGTGGGTTAGCAATAAACTTTTTAAATGACCTATCTATTATCCTTGCTTGTTTAATAGTCTTTAACCTTGCTGTTTCAAAGGCATCTTTTACCATTTTAGCAAACAAAGGTACAAACGCTACAGGTGATTGTGTAACAGAAGCTACCCATCTATCAATACCTTCTATATCAACATAAGTACCGTTCTTTATTTGCTGATACAGCATTCTTCCTACATCTGGTTCGTTTGTACTTGTGTTTATAGCATATATCAACTCTAAATCATCTAACTCTTCTTTAGCTTTTTGTGTTGCTCGTGATTCTGCATTTTTAGCTAACTCTAAGTTATACTTACGTTGTGCTTGTATATATCTATCTCTAATATTTTTAATAAAGTTAGGCGGTATTTGTTTTGCAAATATGTTAGCTAATGCTTTAGGTCTTTCTTCATGTAATATTGCTCTGATATTACCAATAGCATTAATAGAATCTCGTAATTTAGCATTAATACTACCTTCTTCTACAGGTGCGTTAGTGTTGTTTATAATTGAATTATAGTAACTTAATGGGTTGTCTTTACTTTTAGGGTATATTAAGTCTATTTCTTTCTCAATCAAGTCAATCTTATCTAATACTTCTTTGTTATCATACGTTTCATCTTCTAACTGGTCTATATACAGGTTTATTAAATCTACATACCCTTTATGTAAGTCATCACCAAATAGTAAAAAGTGTATTCTTTCTATTACTTTATCTAGACCATCTGCTTTATTCTTAGCATCTGTAATAAATGATTGTAGTTGTCGTGCTGTATCGTACTGTCTGTTAGCTCTAAGTGTTTTTACAACTCCATCTAACTGTGCTATAATCTTATCTAACGCTGCTGTTTTTTTGTTTCTTGTTACATTAGTTACACCGTACTTATTGCGTAAATCTGGTAGGTAATCAGCTTCAATGTTACCTTTATCAAAGTTTAAATTACCTATTTTACTTTGGTTTAAATCATCTACTAACACTTTAGCAGGTACAACAGCTAGTGGCGCTCTATCAGCAATTTCTACACCATTAACTTCTGAAAAGGCTGCCATCATACTTATCTGCGCACTATGTTTTTTAAACCTGCTTGTCTTTTCTTTGGTAGGCGTAGAATACTCTGCTTTATAATCTGCATCCTCGAACCCTAAATAACTAGATTTTAAATCGTATATCTTAACCTTACCATCTGGTTGTATTATGTATAAATCTGCAATACCTACTGCTTGGTGTTGCATACTTGGTATAGCAACTTGTGATAATACAATATTGCCTGCATCACGCTCTGCTTTTACTATCTTCTCAAAGTGTATATATGCAGAAATAACAGCTTGTGGATTAATAATATTATGTAACTCGTCTTGATACTGTGCCATTAGTTTTTGTGTAGTTACAGTAATGCCATTACCACTTACAGCTTCATTCATTATTGTATCTAGTACGTTACCCCACGTTGTATATTTGCTGTCTTCGTTACTACCTTGATACCCATATACAGGACTACTTCTAAGTATAGTAGTTACCCCTTTTAATCTAATTTTACTATTAGTAGCAGGGTCAGTAAGAAAAAACATAGGTCTGTTACCATCATTTTCTTTTATTACAGAGTTGTGGTCTGCAAGTACCTTATGTAGTGTTTTGTTTTGTTCTTCTGTATACTGCCCTTGTGTTTGTTTAGCATGTTCATCACTAATACTGTATGCTTCTTCCATTAAAAAGTCAGCAAATGAATAGTTAAATATGCCTTCGTTAATAGCAGGTTCTGTTGCAGACTTTACATAGTCTTTAAATCCTTCTATATCTTGTCTACCAGTATCAAGATATTGAGAGTATAGTTGTTGAGCTTGTTGTTTTTGCTCTAAAGAAAGAGTAGATTGTTTATAATTTTTTAAATTTATATAAGCATTTTGATTTGCTCTAGCTTCTGCCATTAAAATTAATGGGTGTGTCTTTTCTAGACCTTTGTATTTTTCATTTTCTAAATCTAGATTGTCTATATGTGCTTGTTCGTGAAGAAGTATAAATAACTCTGCATCTTTGTCAGTAGTTATTAGTTCTTTTAAATCCTGCAAAGTTAAATTATACTCCTTATCCATTAAATCCATAACTAACTTTTTTTGTTCAGAAGTGTTTGTTATGTAGTCAAAAAAATTAGAAGTAGTTATTTTTTGCCTGGTATTTAATCTTATACCATGAAATTTATTAATGTTAGCAAACCTAATATCATTTTCTCCAAAATCTTCTAATGTATATTTAGGTAAAGTAATTTTTTTAAACCCTAAAGCTTCATATACAGCATTAGCTAATTCTGGGTTAGATTCAAACAGTTCTTTAACACCAGGTTTAATACTAGATTGTCCTCCAACAAATGCTTCATAAGTAGCTAATGTATGTTCGCCTTGCTTATTAAGTTGTGAATTACCCATTCTGTTATTAAACGATGGTGTAAGTGTAAGTGCATAGGCTTTTAGTGCTGCTTCTGGGTCATTTAACTTAAACAACAAATCATAATACAAATTACTTTTATCACCAGTTTGGGTTAGTACGTCTTGTATATATCCGTATTCATCTCTAATTACTGTACAATTCATAGACACTTATCTATTTGGTTAAGAACATCTAATACTTCTCTATTTACATTTGCAGTAATGTCTATATCACTAGTAAACAGTACAGCAAGTTCTTGTAAAGTAGTGTTAGTAGGTATTTCATCAATATTTATACTATCTTTGTTGTATAACTGGCTGATAGTCTTTTTAATATAATCAAGAAACTGTTTAATTAAAGATGCTAATTTAGGTGATTTCTTTACAAGTTCTGCATTATTAGCAGCATATTCTCCTATAGCCTGTACAATAGCTTCTTCAAGTATTGCTTGGTTTATTTGTGTAGCACTCATCTTCTTACCTTCAAAAAACTTTCTATACAGTTTGTCTGTACGTTCTAGTATTTTACCTTCCTTTCTTATCTGTGCTGCTAAGTTGTTATACAATGACCTGTTTAGTGTCTTGATAGCTGCTATAAATGGGTGTGCAAACTCGTGATATGCTGTATCGTCTGTAACTAAAGTAGGATTAATATACACCTTACCATTGTAATACTTACCCTTATATGGCATCTTGGTATCTATTTCATAAGGTATACCAAACTTCTGACTTAGTTTATTGAGTATACTAATCAAAGAATCTGTTGCTGTATATGTACTCGGTTGGCTATTAAAGTCTGTATCAAGTCTGTAAATACCGTTATCATTAATAATCTCTACTGCATTGTAACCTAATGCTTGGTTATAATTAGTAATCATATTAACTACTTCTGCCATATTAACTTGATTAATACCACGGTAGTATATTCTATTGACTTTATTGATAAACTCTGTAGGACTTAATAACTGTGGGTTTTCTGGCTCTGTATTAAACGAGTCTTTTAACTTCTGTAGTTTGGTGTGCATCTCCTTGTATGTATTAAAAGCAGATGATAAACTAGTATCTATAACAGGTATAGCATCTTCTAATACATATACACCTAACGTACCTGTACTTGGTAGATTATCTACTTCAACAGCTGAATCTTCTACTACTTCTGCATTGTAATTATCATCTTTATATTCAAACTTACTAAACTCCCTTCTTACTACAACACCGTTCTTTAAATCTCTTAAATATTGATATGTTTTATCACCTTCTGTCTTTACTACCCTTTGTAGTACATACTTAACTTTATTTAGTGCTATTACTTGTGGATAAGATATATCATTACTGCTAAGTAACGGCCTTTGATTAATCTGGTTTATGGCCTGTTTTACTATCATAGCATCATCAGGACTAAGTTTATTTAATCTTAGCGTGTCTAAATATATAGATTCTGTATATACAGCATTAAATGTTTTAGTAGTACCGTCTTTAGCTTGATATGGTAAATTAGCAGTATAACCTGGAAATTTAGTAAATCCATACTCCTGTAAGTTGTCTTTTGCCTTTGGCCCTGCACCCATCATATCAAATTCATCTAACCCTTCTTCAAACGCTTCTTCTGATATAAACTCTCCTTCTCTTTTTAAACTACGATTAAACTTATTAGCATCAAACAATACACCTGCCTGTAACCCTTGCGTTAGGAAGAAATCATCCATAAACTCTCTTAGTTCTAACCCTGTTACTTCTTTAAATGCTTTCTTAAACTCCTTTTCATCATTTTTATATTTAACAAACACTTCTTCAATAGCATTTAACTGTTTAAAGTACTTAACCATAAATTTAGCTGGCAGTATTGTGCTTATGCTAAACCTCTTATAGCCGTGTGCATAGGCTTGTAATGATATGGCTTGTGATACAATTGCCATAAATGCAGCAGCTTGGTCATAAGTAAGTTGTTCTACAGGTATATTTACTAACTCGTTTAAAGGTATATTAATCTTAGTCCTTGCATTGTCTAGTATTACAAAGTCATTACTAATCTGGTTCTTAAAGTCAGGTAATATCTCACTAAATGTATCTGTAGAAAGTATATTAAGCGTAAATTTATTACCAAGTGCGGTACTTTCTGTCTTTTTAAAGAAGGTACTTAGCAAAAACTTATTGTTTTTATACGGACTGCCTTCTTCTGACAGCCTTGTCTTTAGCATTTCTGGTAATGTTATATTAAAATTGCTGTAGAATAAATTGTAGTTATGAGTTGCTTCTATTACTGCTCTAAATTCAGGATTCGCCTGCATCTCTTCTTGTAATGCTTTATGATAAACTACTGATGTAAGTTTAGTAACGAAGTTATTGTAAAAGCCTTTTAGTCTTGCTCTAGATATGTTGTAGCCATAAACACTTGCTCTACCATTTGCATCTCTTTTAGTTTCAAGTTCAAATAAACTCTTTACAATAGGGTTATTTTTAAGCATAGCTCTAGATAACAGTTCTGAATCTGTAACTATTGTAGTAAGTAACCTGCTTTGTATTTCTTTGTTGTTTATTATAATTTTAGCTAATTCGTATTTAGGATTAGGAAAGCCATTAATTGTTTTTAGTGCTTCTAGTGAGTATTCAACTGCTGCAGGATTATCTAGTTCTGGCCTATAATAATATTTACCATTCTTTACAAAGTAATGTTTGTCTAAGTTAGTAGGTTCGCTAACTTTCTTTGTATTTAAGTCTATCTTAAAATAGTCAAGTGCAGAATATATCTTACCTAAATCTTCAATATCAGATGATACACCTTTAACTAACGACCTTATATCATTAAGTTTAAGTAGGTCTTGTCTAATCTTTTCTACTTTATTATTGTATTGTGTATCTAACTGTCTAAGTATAACTAATACTTCATCTTTAGTTAAACCATCTACATTAATCTCTTGGTTAGGGTTTTTGTATAATTCTGATATTAAATTAAATCCTAAACCTGTATTAACAAAGCTATTCTTAATAAACTTATTAGCAGCAATCATCTTTTCTTTGTACTTTGCTGTTAGTTCTGGCTTATCTTTCTGTAGTATTTTATAGTTAATACCTGTAGCTATGTTTTCTAATAATGTTTCTAGTTCACTGTCTTCTAATTCTTCTGCTATCTCATCAACTACTTCTGTAAATGATTTATTGTACAACGATTTAACCAATAGAAACTTTAAGTCTATACCTAATCCTATACCTACTAATAAATCACTAAGGTTGTTTTTATCTAATTCAAGTTCTTTAGCTAACTGTTCTTTAGCGTTGTCTGTCATCATGTTAATAAGCGTAGATACTAACGCACTTGTTCTTATCTTACCTTTTTCATCAGTTAGTCCAATTGTATGAAACGCAGGAGTGTATATGTTTGTAACATCATTACCCTTAAACCCTCTTTTCTTACCAAACATCCTTACATCGTGTGTATCATAATTCTTAAATAGCCTGTACATAATATTAAATGTAGCCACCACACCAATATTATCACCTCCTACGTCTATATTATTCTGCATGATACCCCTATCAACTATATTAGTAACAGTCTGTACTTTTTCATTTGATAGTTTAAATCCTGCATTTTGTAGCATTGCAATTAAGCCGTTGTCTGGGTCGTTCCATATTTTTAATGAGTTAGGATATGTTGCTCTTTCTTTAGTCTTTTCATTATATGCAAATAGCATTTCTAGGTCTAATAGCAGGTTAGTATCTTCTTCTGCTGTAATACTTTCTATAGCATTAAAGTTCTTGTTTTTAAATGCTTCTACATTAGCTTTAACTTGGTCAGCATAATTACGCAAAAAATCATTATACTCAGCTTCATACTGTTCTGCAAATACTTCTACTAATAAATACTTATCTATCTCTTTGTTAATTTCTATGCGTAGTAAGTTATTATCATAATCAACCGACTTATTTCTTGTAGGTTGCGAAACAGCATCTAGTTGTTCTAATAGTTTAGCTACAGCAGGATGTAAATAAGGCGCATTTCTTATAATATCAATATAAGATTCTCTACGTTCTCTAAACCTTTTAACCTTTTTGTTTGTTGTAGAAGATAGGTATTCATAGAATGCAAACTCTAAAGCATTTTTAGTATCACTCTGTGCTAAATAAGTACCGTACTTAATCTTACCTGTTTTAGTAATGTTGTAATGTTGTGCAAACAGTTTATCAATGTCAAAGTCAGCACCGCTATACAATATAACTTCATCTGGTAACATTATAGTCTTGGTATAGTGATTAGGTAAAGAATCTACTATCTTAAACACTACCATACTATTCTTATCTTCTGTAGGTATTCTTACACCAAGACCTAATAACATTTCTTGGTTTGCTTGTAAAGTAGTACCTACAGTTACACCAAGTTTCTTTAAAGTATCTTCTGATACTACTACTTCAGCGTAATACACATTTTTAGTAGAGTCTAATACACCGTACTTTAGTTTTCTGTTTGTTATCTTGTTCTTGTCTATTGAATCTTTTACAGCAACATACTTTTCTGTAGGCAGTACTTTACCTTCATACTCCATTATGTTTACATTGTTGCTAGATATTAATGTGTATGTAGCACCATTTACTCTATCTTTAACAACCTTACTTAAAGCATTTAATAATGCGTTTTCTAAATCCTTACTTATCAATGTATTACTGTAAGATATAATAGGATTACCATCAGGGTCTAAGTCAAATAACTCAGCAATATTAGCATCTACCTGTGCTTTGTGTGATTGCTGTAGTATTAGTTTTTGTATGTTCTCCCATCTAACTGTACCATCTGGCTTAAACATTTTCTTGTATAAGCTATCGGTCTTCTTAACTGTACGCTTTTGTTTTACGTTATCATACAAGGTTAATAACTCTTTTAACTGTACTGTTTTAGTCTTACCGTTACTGGTTAGTTGTACTACAAGTTGGTCATCTTGTTCATCATATATCAATCCTTGTTTCTGTGTACCGTCTACAATATTCTCTACTTCGTTATCAGTTTTAAGGTTTTCTACAAGCATATAATCACTCATATAATCTGGTGATGTTTGTATAGTATTGTCTGTCTTATTGTACTGACCTACAATATTTCTTAGACCTTTTGCTGCACTGTCTACTACTATATATCCATAGTCGTGTAGCAACATGTGGTTTAACAGTGTGTGCCTATGTAACCTGTTAGGTAAAGGTTCGTATTTAGGTAGTATTTCGTTCTTTACTATATTTTGGTATTCTTCATAGTTGTTATTGTCTAGTGCATTTATTGCTCTTTTCCAAGCATTTTGTAGTAACGGTACATTAACTTTAGGATTGATTATTGTACTACTGCTTTCTCTACTAATAGTGTGAAATGATGTTTTATTAATTTTGTAGTGGTCACGGCCTAATAACTTTCTATCAGTAAGTAAAGCATTATTATCTTTTAATATTGCTATTTCTTCATTACTTAGTTTTAATCCTACTAATATTTTGTTTTGGTATATTTCAATAACTTTAGGATTAAGTTTAGCTTGTGATGTTAGATACTTATTTAAGTACCACATAGGACTACTCCAAGTCTGTCCATCTTCAACATCTAATTCTATACCATCAACAGTTCGTATAGTTGACCGTACTACAGCAAATTTAGTCCTACCAAATCCAGTACTAGGCCCATCTGATACTTGTGTACCATTACGCTTTACTACATCTACAAAATCTTTGTGTGCAATATTAGAATCACCAAGCACTAAATCAGCAAATGCAGTTGTATAGATATAATCATGCAACCAAAAGCTTTTTAGTGCATTAAAGTCTACAGGAGAACTAATACTAGTATAATTCTTATTATCTTCTGTAGTATTGTACTGTAATAGTACTTGAAACTTCTGTGCTATCTTTTTTATTTCTATATCAGAAAAGTCAATTTCATCTCTTTCTACTTCGTTTATTACAGCATTAAAACCTTTTAAAGCAGTTTCTGCTTCTTCTAAGGTATTATATTGTAATACATTACCATCTTCATCAACAATTAACTCGTTGGTATCTTTTCTTCGTAGTTTATAACACGCCATTATTTAGCCAATTTAGCAAATTCGTTATCTAATAATCTAAGTGCAGCACCATCAGTACCAAATGCTTCAAGTCTATCTAAGTGTGCTTGTGTTTTAGCAAGTTCTTCTACTTGTTCTGTCACAAACCCTTGTGCAAATCCATACACCATATAGTTACGCTCTGCCATAGCAGCATCAGCTAACTCCATACACTCTTTAGTAATTAACTGTTCATGCTCAAACGTTTGGTTAAGCAAGTCTTCAATGCCTAAAAAGGTATTTTCTGGCATTTCTAGTGGTAATGTTCTAGGTAAGTAGTCTAAGTCCAACATAAACTTCCTTACCTTATCAGCATGTTCGTGTTCTTCGTGACTATACTTATGCCACAGTTTAGCACCACCAAAGTAGCCATTCTTTTCTAACCAATATGACATAGAACCATATAACCTTGATGATTCTTCTTCTTTCTTTATTCTGTAGTTTAGTAACTCTAGTAAATTAGGACTAATCATTTCCATATCTTAGCAATTTGGGTCGTTATATAACTCAAAGTCATCTGTTACTTCTAATAACTTTAAGGTTTCTAACTTATTTATAAATCTGTTATATTCATCATTTATATGCTGCAATACTAATCCGTCTACATTTTCCATAGGTTTATTAGCGATAGCATCAAGTCTTAACTTATTTAATCCTGCTTCTTTAAACTTACCAAAGTTGTAACCTCTTGGCAAATCATTAACAGTAAGATTACCTGTGTTTTCATAATCTAATTTACTTTGTTTCCAATCTAGTATACCATCAGTAAATACCATATCATATTTAGCAAATTGTTTAAACACAGTTCTATTTCCATCTACTACTTCAAAGATAGGTACAAATATGTTATTGTTATTATCATAAAACACATTATACTTATCTATAAGTTTAGAGTCTTGTTTTAAAGTTCCATCTTTATTAACTATATCTATCATATACTGAACATTATCTCTAATGTTGTTGTATTCTGCTCTTATAGATTTGGTTAAAGCTTCTACTCCAAATTGGTTTAGTTGCCTGTCGTTTAGTTTAAATACAGGAAACTCTACTGTTCTGTTGTACTTTTTATTCTCGTGTACTTGTGGTATAAAGTGACTAAATGTAGTAGCTGTATCTTCAGGCTTATTAAACAACGCCATTTTAGTTACTAATTTACCTGTTTCGTCTAACTTACTAAACTCTCTACTGTTTATATTACCATATAAATTTTCTTCACTACTACTGTATTTTACATCTATAGTTACAGAATTAGATAGATACTTAAAGAAAAGCTTCTTAAGATTATAGTTTATAGAAGAACCTGGCTTTACATTATCTGATACCCCTGTTACTAAAACATTATTAACATAACTATTAAACAATTTATCTATAGTAAAGTCATCATACTGAAACATAGAATCAAGACCAAACATTTTATAGAGCATGTTTTTTGCACTGCTGTAATTACCTTTTTTTATTTCGTTAATAAAAATCTCCATATCTTTACTCTTTAAAGTAAGGATAAGGTTACTTAGAAAGTTAGGTAGTCCTATACTATTTACAGTTTTACCTTCTGCTGTTCTAGCTACTAAACTTCTGTAGTCTTCATCAAACATAGAATTAAATGCAGCAAGTCTATACAACGGTGACATAGTCTTACCTTTCGAAGTAAAACTGTTTTCTATATACTTTTCTACTGGTCTTAGTTCTGTCTGATAATCATCCTTTATTTGGGTAAAAAAAGAATGAATTAAATTGGTTTCTAGTTCTTCCTGTTTACTTAATCTTGTTGTATCTATAGGTTTAAGGCGTAGTACATCGTTAGTACTGTAAGCCATTGTAGATACATTATAGTATGTATTAAATAAACCTATATGTTTTGATGTAAAGTGTCCTTCACTCTCTAAAACACTAGATAATTCTTCTGCATTTAATGGACTTTTACTTGCTTTTGTTTCTATGTATAATGCTAATAGCTGATACAAGACTAAGTTATTAGATATAGTAATACCTAAATCATTAAACAACTTTGTTATATTGGCAGCTTTATTATCAAAAAAAGCTGTTCTTTGATTAGTTTGATAAGCAGCTAACTCATCTATATTTTCTATACCTTTTAGTTCGTTGTTTATACGAAGAAGCGTATCCATAGTTTCATCATAGTTTAAGCCTTTAGCTGTTGCATTATTACGCCACTCGTATAGCTTCTTTTCTTGTTCATTTATTGCATTAGCATTATGTAGTACAGTATCACCATAGTTTTCATTAATAGCAAGTGTATGAAAGTTTACTAACGTAACATTAAATGCGTTAACAAACGAGTTAAACATGTTACTTTTAGTAAGGACATTTAGATAAGGTATACTACCTGCATTTTTTACAATATAATCTCTGTTATAATACTTTTCTTCTACACCTGCTTCTTTTAATTCTGCTTGTATGGTTCTAATTACTTTATCCTTAAATGCTTTTACTTCTGGGTTTGAAGAATCTGTAACTACAAACTTTTCAAATATTTTATTTTTAGGTGTATTAGACAGCTGTTTTCTATAAGTGTTTATAACTACACTTGGTGATGCGTAGAAAGACAGTAGTTCTTTTTCTTCACTTGTTAGTGTGTTAATAAACTCGTCACTAAAGTCTAACCCTATGTCAAAGTGGTCTTTGTATAGTGTAGTACTAGCGATGTAAGTTCTAAAAAACTTATTCATCTTATATATACTACCCTTTGTACCGCTGTCTTCTATACCTAATCCTGGCCTTTCGTTATCATTAGTCTGTGATTCTTCTTCTTCTGCTAACTCTTGCTGCTTATCAATGTAGTATAAGTCTAGAAAGTTTTGTATTGCAGGTGCAAGCACTTTAATATTATTGTTTATTATTTTGTCTTTCTTAGCAACTGCTATATTAGTACCGTCAAAGTATTTATCAGTAGATAGCGCAGTGTATATACCATTAAGTCTATTTATAAGCTGTTGTCTTTTGTTTTCATTAACATTCTGTAAAAACTTCATCCACCGTAACGGATTAAATTTATCACTAGCAATATCTAAATACTTTTTTAGTGTGTTTGGTGTTACTTTAGATATACCATCTTTTAACATTAAGGATGCTACAGTGCTTATTACCTGCTGTTCGTCTGCTGAATCAATTAATACAACACTATCATTAACTACACTTCTTATAGAAAATACAGGTTTACTCTTTCTAAATACGTTGTATACAGGTTTAGCATCCTTAAACTTACCTGTGGCTATATCTTCAAATAGTGTATTAATGTCTGTTGGTGTACCTTTAAACCAGTTGATAATCTTTTTAAGGTAACTAAACAACCGTGCTAACTTGGTCTTAGGCTTTCTGTTTAGCATGTACTCTCTAAACTTCTCAGCCATCTTTTCCTCATAATACAACTGCTCTAATACAGTATTATTTAGTCTAGTAAACTGACTACTACTTGCTCTTAACTTATTTAACTCAGCAGCAGTAGGCTTACCGTATTCTTGTTCAGCTAGTTTGTAGTAGTGTTGTATTTGGTTATCATTTAAAAAGGTTCTATATATACCATGAAACGCTTCGTGATAACCTGTACCAATAGGTAAATTCTTGGCTAAGAATATAGTTAGATTATGCAAATAACCAAATGTGATACCGTTATTTATTACGTTCTTTAGTATGGTAGGTGTATCTGTAAATGTAAATACGTTATCTGGCAGTAACTCTAACGCTCTGTTCTTTTCATTGGCAAATGTTTCTAATTCTTCAATACTTGAATCTACACCAGACTGCATTAAAGCGTTATATTCAGCTACTAAATTTCTATCTTTAATAACATCAAATATAACAGCGCTATCTGAATCATACTGTTTGCCTTTATATGTAAGTTTACATGCCATATTACATTTGTTTTAGACTGTTATGCACCATCTTTAGTAAGATAGGGTTATTTGCAATACCTTGATACTTATCTACGTTTCTGCTTCTTAGCGTTCTAACCAACGCTTGTAAAGGTAGGTATTTTAGGCTTTCTTTTGTAGCACTACCGTTAGATATTAGATTAGTTTTAATCCTGTTAATGTCTGCTTCTGATACTTCTGGTATTTGTTGTGCTGCTTCAACAGGGTTAGTAAAGTCTAATTTATCTAAGGCATCTAAATCACCAAACTTAGCTTCTAGTTGAGTCATTAATGGTTCATTACTTAATATTTCATTAATCTCGTCTTTAGCATTAGGTTGTTGCTGTGGTTGTTCCTGTGTTTGTTCTTGCGGTTGTTGTCTTCCACTACCAAGGTAGGCTATAAAATCTTCATAACCTGTAAGTGATTTATTCTTAGTATTTTTATAGTAGGTTTTATTATCTTTTGTTGGTAAAGATGCCCATTCTTGTGCTAAAGCATAAGCAAAATCTTCTTGACTCATTTTACCTTTTAAGTATTTATTCCATCCTCTACGCTTTAATAATGTCATTCCTAACATGTCTTGGGTTTCTGGTGTGAATTTTAAGTTAGGGTCAACACCGCTATTAACTACTAAATCATTTAAAGTCGTTTTCAGTATTTGATATTTACCTATAGCTGAATCTTTTAAAGTACTTTGATACTCTAATACTTCATTAATTGTCATATCATACAACCCTTCTACGGGTATAAGACCATATCTAACATCATATTTATTAAGTGATTCTAATTCCCCTATATAGTCTAACAAGTCTTGCGAATTTAATTCAGCAGGTGGGTCACTTGGAGGGTCTATAACTAATCCATCTGCTGCTTTTATGTTTTCTGTAACACTAGATGCGTCATTAACTGTACTGCCAATATTAGTACCTATTGCTGCAGGGTTTAAAATTTTTTTTATGTTTTGTTTCTTTTTAAATCTACTTAGTTCTTTTCCTTTTTTTAACACAATACCTTTAGTAGGTATAAGTGCGTTTTTAACAGCT
>Ga0208898_1000890_pt1 | contig 21374 bp, 32 predicted proteins | sample VirMetDEL_Mar_4_FD_184513 | JGI IMG/M metagenome (GOLD analysis project Ga0208898, IMG submission 184513) | Aqueous microbial communities from the Delaware River and Bay under freshwater to marine salinity gradient to study organic matter... | ecosystem: Environmental > Aquatic > Marine >...
AGGCGTCAAAGACAACCAGCCAGAATAAGTATTACGCTGCGATGGCTGAGAAGCGGGCTAAGGATCGCGTGATCCTCAAGCTCATTGGGGCTAGCGGTGACGCTTACTCTGAGGAAGAGTCGGATGACTTCAAGGATGCCGCGCCCAACCCGGCAGTTCAGTTTAGTAAGGAGTTAATGGATCATATTGCTTGCGTTCGTGAGCACTTTGAGTCCGTCTATTTCATCAAGCAGGCGATTCAGAATCAGGACGATCTGATGGCTGCTGAGTGCTATTTAGAGCTCGATGATGAAACCAAGCACGCCCTGAGGAGAGCACCTTCAAAGGGCGGTGTATTCACCACGGCCGAGGAGAAATACCTCAAAGGGCCAGCAATCAGTAACGCGAAGAAGCAAATCTTAAATGAGGAGAGCGCAATATGAGCGAGCGAAACTACACCCACAACATCACCTGGTACAACAAGGAGGCGAGAGAGGGCGTAAGTGCCGAAGGCATCAGCATCAGAACCCCAGCCGACTGGAAGCCAGACTTTGTTGAGTATGAGCTTTCGATAAACCTGCCTGCATTCCGCCAATGGCTGAGCGATCAGATTGCGGCCGGTGGCATCGATCGAGATGGCTGGCTCAATCTCGATATGGTGAAGAGAAAACCAAAGCAGGCTACGGCTATGCCTGAGTTTGCTTCCACGGAAGCGCCCGTTGCTGTACCAGATGAGGATCTTCCATTTTGAACACTGGGCTAAGGCTACGCAGGCTACAAAAAGAGTTGGGGGTCAGTTCTGTTGAATTGGCGAAGAGGACAGGGAAGTCCCCCCAGCAAATTTCAAGATGGCGGTCGCAAGGGGATATGCTGCTGAGTAGCGTTGTGCTAGTTTGCTCTGCTCTCAACATTCCAGTGAGCGACTTTCTCAAATAAAAAAGGCCCCCCGGAGGGGGCCAGCAAGGGAGGTCACAATCATGAGATTGCCTATAAATTATAACTTGGGGGGGTTATGTCAGTACAGATAATTTTGGATCGGCTGGATAAGTACAAGTCGGTCGGTAATGGCAAATGGCTTGCTAGATGCCCGTCACATGATGACTCAACGCCGTCGTTGAGCATTACAGAAAAGGGCGATGGCAGGATTCTTATTCACTGTTTTGGCGGCTGCGGAGCCCTAGAAGTCTTGGCTAGCATAGGATTGGGCTGGGACGCGCTATACCCGGAAGATGAGCATTACAAGGCCAATATCAAGCGGGTCAGCGATGTGCTTGAGGACTTCATTGTCGAGTTTGTAGAGCACGCTAGGGAGACGGGTAAGTCTATATCCGCCAAGGATAAGGTTACCTACCTGGCGGCACTCAAAAAGGGTGGCAAGCGCAATGGCTTTGTCTGGAAGGTAGCAACGGAGATCGCCAAGAATGAGCATTGAGGCCATCAACTGGGCCTTGAATCATGTCACTAACGTAACCAGTACCCAGAAGGCTGTATTAATTGCGCTAGCAGATCGGGCTGATGCTCAGGGGAGATGCTTCCCGTCATATGAGGACATCATGACCCGAAGCTGCGCGAGCCGTAATGCCGTATCGAGGGCGCTAGCGTCGTTGGTGGAGTTAGGTCTCATAGCTAAAGAGCCAAGATTTAATAAGTCCACAATCTACACGTTAAGCCTTGGTAGTACGCAAATGAATACTAGTGCTAGTAGTACGGAATTGAATACTGGTAGCAGTACGCAATTGAAGACTGCTAGCAGTACGCAAATGAATACTCTAACCACCATAGAACCACCAATTAACCACCAAAGGGAAAAACATAGCCGTAAGGTTCCTGAAGGGGTTGATCCTGACGTCTGGAAGGATTGGGTTCAGTACCGGAGGAAGTTCAAGGCACCATGTACTGATAGGTCGCTGACTATCGTTGCCAATAAGTTAAAGGAGGTGTCATTCTACGAGCAGCGTGAGTGCGTTGATCGCGCAATTGAATGCGGGTGGAAATCCGTATTCCCAAAAACAACTAATAGCAACACGGGAGAATTGGTCATATGAGACTGTCACATTCTGAGATTGAAGATTTCACTGACGCTGACTTGCAGAAAATCTACGCTAAGGTCGAAGACCTTGATGTAGTCAGCATAGACGCGTTTAGGGATGAGTTTTTAGATCGGCTGGAAAAGTCCCCATCTGAGACCGGGATTAAGATGCCGTGGGGTAACACCCACGATAAGGTCAGGCTGCGGATGGGGGAGTGTTCAGTCATAGCCGGGATTAACGGCCACAAAAAGTCTACCTTCATCAGCCAGATTATGGTTCACGCCGCTCAGGAGTGCATGGTGGGCCTAGCTTCATTTGAGATGGACGTTGAGGACACGGCTAAGCTGATGTGCAAGCAGGCTGTCGCGGTAAACAACCCGTCCCGGCAGATGGGCGAGCGGTTTGCCGAGTGGATTGAGCCCAGATTCTGCTGGTATCGCGTTTTGGGCGGAGTGAAGCCGCTGCAGAGCCTGGGGGCGATTGCGGCTATGGCGGAGAGAGGCTGCAAGCTCATTGTCATTGACAACCTTCAATTTACGGGGGTCTCAGATGACATCGAGCGCGAGCGGCTTTGGTTCAATCAGGTGATTGGCCTTGCTTCAGCCCTAAAGGTTCATATCTGCATTATTCACCATGTCAGAAAGCCCGACCGGGGAGGTGATGAGTATGTCCCGACTCGATTTGATATCAGGGGCGGCAGCACGATTGTTGACCAGTGCCACCTGCTGATTATTGTCTGGCACAACAAGCTCCGGGCGAAGATCAAGACCAAGCAGGAGTACGGCATATCGCTCGATGATAAGGAGCGGAAGATACTTCAGGAGCAGGCCGACTTCCGGGCCATAGTGGCAAAACAGCGCAAGGCTCCATTTGAGGGGATCATTCAGCTGTATGACACGGCCGGTCAGACCTTCAGTGTAGGTGAGCGCGTCACGCCGCCAAAGATCCAAGAATTGCTGCAGGGGTGAACGATGATTGAATTCTTCAAGGCGGTGTGGCGGGCTATAAAATCTTTTTTCGTAACGATATGGGGAGCGGTCATGGGTGACTTTTGGATAGTGAAGGATGTTAATGAGCTAACGCAGAGGCTGGTTTTTTTTGAGGATTGGCTGCGGAAGAATTGGAATTGGGAAACGCCAGTTCAGTGGAAGGTATCGCCCTATAAGTCTAGGCGCAGCCTCAGTCAGAATGCGCTCTTTCATGTCTGGGTCAGGGAAATGGTTATGCACTTTCGGAAGACGAGGCCCGACCTCACGGAAGAGCAAATGAAGACGCTGGTGAAGTACAAGTTTCTTGGAACCGCAGACATTGTTGTAGGAAAAACAATAATTAAGGATCAGGTTCGTGAGACCAGTTCTCTGGATCGCGGGGAGATGCTTGAATTCATGGATAAAACTCAAAACTGGTGCCTCGATCTTGGTGTACAATTGACCTGTCCAGCGGACTCGGAGTTTATGACACTCAAGGGGGGCTAAGTGTCGGAACATCCAATGATGCAGTTCTGTGAAACAGAGCGGCAGCTAGAAATATACACTTTAAAGCACCAAGGGCTGAACCATAGAGAGATTGCTCAGCGCCTGGGTATAGATACCCGCAACCTTTACCGAGTCATGCGCCGGGTCAAGGATCGCGCTGCGAAAGCCGGGTATAGCCCAGAGCATGATTGGAATCACCCTGTCCCAGACGGCCACAAAATCAAGGGCGTATCGACGTTCTATGATGATGACGGCCGCATGGTGCGCCAGTGGGTTAAATCCCAGACCGACGAGAAGCGCCAGTTTGAGATCCTGCTTGAGCGGCTAGAGGAAGCGCACCAGGACGTCCCAAGGTTTAAGCCAACCAAAAAGCCTACCAAGGTAGAAGACTCGTTGCTGAGCCTTTTAACGATCACCGACTTCCATCTCGGTATGTACGCCTATGAGGCGGAGACCGGCGAAGATTGGGATATCAAGATCGCCCGGGATGTATTTCTAAACTCTATCCACGATATGGTGTTGGCCTCACCAAAGGCCGGTACCGGGATGCTTTGCCAGCTGGGGGATTTCCTGCACTGGGACGGGATCCTCAATGTGACCCCCCAATCGGGCCATATTTTGGACGCAGACACCCGGTACGCGAAGCTGGTAGACCTCACAATGTCAGTAATGGCCGAGGCGGTAAACATTATGCTGGGCCATTTCGGCAGGGTGGTTATTGTGAATGCGGAGGGAAATCACGATATTTCTGGCTCCATCTGGCTGCGTAAACACCTAGCGCATCTGTTCGGCAAAGAGCGACGGGTAGAGGTGATTGATAATGACTACCCCTATTACGCATACCTACACGGCCAGACCATGCTCGCCTTCCATCATGGGCACAAGATGAAGCTGCCGCAGCTGCATAAGCTGTTTGCTAGCGAGCCTCGATTCCGAGAGATGTGGGGCAAATCTAACTACACCTACATCCATACGGGTCATTACCATCACGAGCGAGTGGTAGAAGATGGCGGGGCGATAGCAGAGCAACACCCAACTTTAGCCGCCAGAGACGCCTATGCAGCGCGTGGAGGCTGGGTGTCTAGGAGGGGCGCAAAGGTAATCACTTACGATAAAATTGACGGGGAGATATCAAGGATCACAGTGAGGCCCAGGCTATGATGCTAATCGCAGCGGAATTACCAAAAAACAAAGGTATGGTTGTGTTTTTGGTGTCAACCATAGGCGGCTGTATGACCAACGCATCCAACCCAAAAGAGACGGATGTTTACACTGACAACTTCCCTGAAGGCGTGACAGTAGATGTTGAGATAGACCGCTTTGCAGAGATGTGGCAGACTGCTTTATCGGTGGGTGAGATTGAAATAGAAATAGAAGACGATACGGAGGGGTCGGGAACGTGCCATTAGAAGCTAGCATTAAGGATTTTGAGAACACCCGGAAGAGCTTTACCGGATGCCGTGAATGCGACCGGGTATTTACGAGCGTGGACGCTTTTGACAGGCACAGAGTAGGGGAGCATGGGGTCAACAGATCGTGCGCCACAGACCTTCCTGCCATTGGATTATGCTTAGATGACAAGGGGCGCTGGAAGAGGGCTCGCTTTGGTGGGAATTAAGCGCGACCAGGCTGACGTTTGGTTTAGTAAGGCTGTCAGGCTAAGGGACGGCTGCTGCGTTCGATGTGGGACTACTGAGACGCTCCAGGCGATGCATATAGTCGGCAGGCGCAACAAGGCCGTGAGATGGTCTCTGGACAATGCTGCCGCTGGCTGCGCTGCCTGCCACCGTTATTTCACCGAAAACCCGCTGGCCTTTACGGATTTCTTAACCCAGCTATGGGGTGACGGCCACCTTGAGATATTGAGAGAAAAGGCCAGAGAGATACTGAAGACCACAAAAGAGCTCAGGAAAGAGATCAGCGCCCACTACCGGGCAGAGGTTAGAAAGAAAGAAGAAGATCCAGATCATGAGATTATAAGCTACAACTGAATATAACAAATCGGTATATCCAGTTAAGTAGATTGGGCGTAAAATCAACAAGAGCGTAGCATTAGGGAGATGCTTATGTCTTTTGAGCCTGTAAAGCGAGAGGTTTTAGATACTTTTATCAGCCAGAAGTATCACTGGCATACTCTGACGCCAGAGCAGCAGATGAGTATGGCTGTAGAGCTCCAGAAGCACCGCTTTCTTGAGAAGCATTACATGGATTTTATTGACCAGATAATGGCTGACAAGGACGCATTCAGACGTTACAGGGAGCTCGTTAGTGGCAACAGATGACCAAGTTAAGTGCGCGGTAGAGGGAGCTATTCAGGCCGCAGAGAGAAGCGGCGGAGACATGGCTTTACTTCAGGGGCTCAGGCTTGTCCCGCTCTCACTCGCCAGAAAGGATGAGATCCTTGAGATATTCAGATGCCCGAAGCATTTGAGATGTCCAGATAGGACGTTCTACACTCTGTATCACAAGATCCCGCGCCACTCCAACGGCGAGCTTGGGCGTCGAAAGGCTAGATGAAGTGCGTAGCGTGGGGGTTCATAGAAACGCCAATCTAGTCAGCCCAAGCGTCAAACATGAGCAGGAGGTGCATATTAAATGGCACCCCATAGAGCCAGGAGAGATGCCCTCAGAGGCAGGCACGGTTCTGGTGGCATTTAGTGACGGGTCAGTAGAGTCCTATCCAATAAGCGATGAGGACATCAGCCTGGGAGTCATCAGGTGTGGACATGAGGTGGGGCAATACTGGGCCTACTCAATCCCGCACCCTGACTTTGATATAATAGACTAGCAGTGAAGGAGCGACCAAAAACCGCCCCGGACTACTTGAAGTTGATACTGGCGGGAGATCGGATTCACTTTACCTGCGCTGATATTGCAGAGATGCTCGACATACCTTTTAGGAAGGCGAGAGCAGCGATTGAGTATGGGATCATTGATGAGACCATCAGGATCAGTGTGATGTATAGCTCAAGGCTAGACAGACCAACAGAGTACGAGCTCGCCAGCTGGCGGAAGGAATGGATAACAAAGCCGTGGAAGTAGAAGGACAGCCTCAAGGCCGAGGAAGGCCAACCAAGCTCACTGATGAGGTCAGGGCCAAGGCGATCGAGTATATCGAGGTTGGATACGAGAATGATGAAGCTGTCCCTACAATCGAGGGATTGGCTGTCTACTTGTCTGTAACGCGCAGGACTCTCTACAACTGGCGTGATTCTGACGACGATTTTTTATACATCTTAGACACTTTGCTAGTAAATCAGGCGAAGAAGATTTTCTCAGGCGCTCTCAGAGGCGATCTAAACACGACTATCAGTAAGCTAATGCTCACCAAGCATGGCTACTCAGATCGTCAGGAGGTTGATCACAGCAGTTCTGACGGGTCTATGAAGCCAACAGTGATTACGCTGCAGGGCGTAAGGGCAGATGCAGCAGTCGACGATACTGATACCGGATCCACTAGTCCCGGTATTTGAGGGGCCAGCCCGATACCGAGGGGCATACGGCGGGAGGGGTAGCGGAAAGACTCGCACCTTTGCGCTGATGACTGCGATCAGGGGCTACCAGGAGGGCATGAGCGGTAACAGCGGGCTAATACTATGCGGTCGGGAGCGGCTTAACTCTCTGGAAGACTCCTCGCTAGAGGAACTGAAGACAGTAATCGAGCAGCATGACTTCCTGCGGGAGTATTACGAGTGCGGCGAGCGATACATCAAGAGCCGGGACGGCCGTATCCATTTCGCATTCTCAGGGCTGCGGAGTAATATCAACTCGGTCAAGTCGAAGAGCCGCATACTGCTGGCGTGGATAGATGAGGCCGAGGACGTCTCGGAGATGGCATGGCGGAAGCTGGTGCCGACCGTCCGAGAGGATGACAGTGAGATCTGGGTCACATGGAATCCAGAGAGCAAGGAGTCTGCTACTCACCAGCGGTTTAGGGAAAACCCGCCTAGAGAATCCAAGATTGTAGAGATCAACTGGAATGAAAATCCGTGGTTCACTAAGGCCCTAGAGATGGAGAGGCTTGAGGACTTGGAAAAGCGACCAGAGATATATGATCACGTTTGGGATGGCGGCTTCATTGTCTATACAGATGGGGCCTACTACGCCCATGAAATGCTGGACGCGAAGAAGGACGGCCGCATCAGCGCAGTTCCGTATGATAAGGGCACCGGGGTAGTCACCGCCTGGGACTTGGGCATGGATGACTCAACTGCGATCTGGTTCGCCCAGTTCGTGGGGAAAGAGATCAGGATCATTGATTACTACGAAGCTAGCGGATACGCGCTAGACCATTACGCCAAGGTTCTTGACGAGAAGGGCTATCACTACACCAACCACATCCTTCCGCATGACGTCAGGGTAAAAGAGCTCGGCACCGGCAAGTCACGATATGAGGTGCTGCAGTCCCTTGGCCTTACCAATATAGAAATCTGCCCCATGCTCAGTGTTGAGGATGGTATCCAGCAGGTGCGATCGAGCGTCCCTATGGCATGGTTTGACGCAAAGAAGTGCGAGCGGGGCATTGACGCACTCATGCAGTACCGTAGGGATTGGGATGACTCCGGGAAGGCGTGGAGAGGCAGGCCAAAGCATGATTGGACGTCTCACGCTGCAGACGCATTCAGATACCTCTGTGTGGGCCACAGACCAGCCCAGCAATGGACGTCAGGGCCTATCAGAAGGAACATTCGGGGCCTTGCATGAGGTATAATTAAGCATGGCGGATAACCCCTTTGAAAACTACGGGTTGCTGCAGAGAATCAAGGATCACAACTTGATGACTGTGCTGGCAAACCCGGTAGATGCAATGCAGCACATTGCGTTCCCAGAGGCGGTGGCGCAAAGGATAAAGCGAGAGTATCCAGAGCTAGGCCCACGGGTAGATCGGGGTTTATTGGATATGGCGATTAACTTTGCTGGTGGCTACGACTGGGCCGCTAGAGAGGGTATATCGCCCCAGGTGGCAAAAGAAATGGCCCGAGCATATCAATACAAAGGTTATGCCGATCGCCCAGAAGACTCGATACAGGACTATTACGAAAACGTGGCAGGCATTGACGCATTCACGGGCGAGAGAGTCCCGACATCACAGTTAATTGAGATGGCGCTAGAGTACGCTAGAAAGAAGAGATCCGAAGATGGCCGATAGAGAAGAGTCTCAGCTAGTCCCGTTTGAGCCGGGGATGATTGACACGGTTCGCGACCTCATAACTAGAGGGCTGCTGAGTGCCGGGCTGTATGAGGGCAATCCATATGCGGCCAGACAGACCGCTAACGGGCTTCTCGGCATTGTCGATCTGCTTCCTGGTGTTGGCGATGTCAAAGGCGGAGCAGAAACGGTAGATGCCGCTCAGAGAGGCGATCTAGTAGAGGCAGGCTTGCTTGGGACGGCAACCGCGCTTGGGGTAGTGCCAGTGATAGGGGATGCCGCAGCTGCTCCATTTAGGGCGCTTGCCAAGCGATACCCAGAGGTCGGGGCTCCCGTCGAGAAGTTTGATAAGAAGAAAAATCAATCATTCTTATCAAAAGGCTCGTCTGAAGAGCAGAGGGCGGTTGAGAAACAAAGATCCGCAATCATGAAAGATATGGAAGAGAGCGGGTTTGAGCCCATGTTCCCAGTGGAGGATCGATATTACGCAGACCCTTCTCAATACAATCTCCAAGGCAACACGCTGACTGACACTTTGCCAAAGAAGCAGGAGACAATTGATAAGAAGCGAGAGCAGTTTGACACCCCGGAGGCTAGAGCGGCACTGAACGCGGCGTTCGATGCTGGTCAGGGGCCTATGGCGCAGGATTGGTATGCAATGGGCCAGCTTGAGGATGCATTCATTGCTGAGCTAGGCCCAGAGGCTGGCAGGCAGGCGTTTAAGGAAAGGTTTGCTGACGCTATGGCAGCGACAACCGGCGGCGCAGATCCGCGCTCAAACCTCCTGATGGCCGCTTACGGCAACTTCTTGCGTAATCAGGGTATGTCTCCGCCATCAGCTGCATATGAAATGCCATATCCGATTGGCGGTAGATATGTGACCGGCAACATGGCGATGTATGACAAGGTAATCAACCAGGGCAAGGGCCTGACTGCTGCAGACACACCGAAACGCTTTAACTTCTCCGCGAACTTCCTTGGAGACCGATCAAGAGCGACAATTGATGAGCAAATGACCCGGGGCATGACCTCTGGCGGGAAGCCCTTAAATGCGCCTCCAGATGGCGCTTATGGGATAATGGAGGCCATTGTTGCGGAGGAGGCAGCGAAGCGAGGTGTGCAGCCAGCTAACTTCCAAGATGTGTCTTGGGCTGGATTCAAGGGCTATGAAGGCAAGCCAATGATCACTGAAATTAACGAAATGATTGAGCGCACATCGCGGCTTACTGGGCAAACGCCAGAAGAGGTGCTGCGTGGATTCATACGCGGTAATATGCCAATGTACGGCCTGCTAGGAGCAACTACGGCGGGGATGGTGGCAAGGAGTGGAGACGATGAAGGACAGCTGTAACATTTGCGGCAACTCGGTAGAAGACTTGGAAGAGTCGCACATTTGCGGTGTTCCGATCTGCGAGGAGTGCGGAGAAGAGCACATTAGACAAATAGACAAAGAGCTTAACAGTGCTCTGCGGTTGCTAAAGGTATAATTGGATGAGGCCAGCTAAAGGCAAGGCGAAAGTCAAAAAGACTGCGTCTGGCAAGAAGGTTAGCTACGGCCAGAAGGGCGCTAAGGTAAAGCCGGGAACCAAGAAGGGCGACGCATACTGCGCTCGATCGGCCGGTCAGATGAAGAGTCACCCGAAGGCTGCGAAAGACCCTAACTCACCCCTGAGACTGTCCAGAAAACGATGGAAGTGCTCGGGGACTAAATCAAGGAGCAAATAATGGCCTGCGGAAAGAAGCGCAAGAAGGGAAAAAAGAAGTAAGTTATGGCAATCTCAAACTACAGTGAGCTCAAGGCGTCAATCGCTGACTTCCTCAACCGGGATGACCTGGCTAGCGTTGCTGGCGACTTCATTGCGCTTGCAGAGGCCCAGATGGGTAGAGAGATACGCCATCACAAGATGATTGAGCGGGCAGAGGGCGAGGTAGACACCCGCTTCTCTCAGGTGCCAGCTGATTGGCTTGAGTCTATCCGCTTCCATGTCAACGATGACAAGTCATCTGAGATCGAACTGATCAGCCTCGCTGAGATGCTGAAGTTCCGCAATGAGAATAGCGCGACCGGGAAGCCAAAGTATTACGCCATCGTTGGCGAGAGCTTTGAGGTTTACCCCACGCCAGACACAACGTATTCGACTGAACTGATGTACTACAAGCCGATCCCGGCACTGTCAGACAGCAATACAACGAACTGGCTGCTGACTAGCAATCCAGACGCATATCTGTACGGGTCATTGATGCAATCAGCCCCGTACCTAAAGGACGATCAGAGGATGCAGGTCTGGTCTGTGCTATACTCTAACGCTGTCCAATCCATCAACACAGAAAGCCGTAGAATCCGCAGTGGTGGCTCTGGGCTAAAACTCAAAATTAGGAGCTATTAATGAGCTTTGTAAATGCTTTTGAGACAACTGTACTCCAATGGTCGCTGACTACGGATTCAGTTACTCGACCAACAACCTGGTACGTTGGCCTGTTCACATCAGACCCAACCGATACCGGCGCTGCAGGAACTGAGGTATCTGGCGGATCATATGCGAGAACCGCTGTCACCTTCTCTGTAACGGGCGATACGGCAAGTAACACCGCTGCGGTGGAGTTTCCTGCCGCTACAGCCAACTGGGGCTCTGTAAGCCATATAGGCGTACATGACGCATCTACCGGCGGCAATATGCTGGTTCATGCCGCGCTGAGTACGGCGAAGACCATTGCAGACGGCGATGTATTCCGCATCCCAACTGGCGACCTCGACATCACTCTGGACTAATAGATGGCCCTGCGTACTGGCTATGATACTGGTGCGTACAGTGCTGGTAAGTATGGCTACCCACAAGTATGGGAGGCCCAGGCTACCGCTACGCCAAGCGCATCTGCCACCGCTGTAGGCAAGTATGTCTACGGTGGCGCAGAGTTTGATTACAGGCTAAGAACCGGCTACGGGACTAGCGCATACGGTACTAACCAGTACGGCGATCCTGACCTATGGAGAGTCCCGGTTGCTGTAAGCGTGACGTCCGTAGTCGCTCAGGCGGATGGGCAGCGGATACACCTAAGCGGTGCCGCAGACACATCTACAGCTACTCCAGCGGCCGTAGCGCAGCGAATACAGCAGCCAGCGGCGTCGGATAGCTCAGCAGTATCAATTGTCGCTAACGGCTATTTCAGCGCCGTAGGGGCGGCTACAGCAACGATTACAGCGTCTATGACTGACTCATATGTTAGAATTAGACCTTTCTCAGCATCGGAATCTCTAACCAGTGAGGTGTCTCAAAGAGACGCTAGATACAAGTGGATCCCGGTGACTCAACCAACGGATACATGGACAGAAGCATCGTATAGGGGCGATTAGGCATGGCCGACACAACTACCACTACATATGGACTCACAAAGCCCGAGGTCGGCGCATCTGATGACACCTGGGGAACAAAGCTAAACACCAACCTCGACACGCTCGATGACCTGCTGGACGGGACTACGGCGATCGCGCCAAACCTCACCGCAGGCTCATGGCAGGTTGGTGGCGTTGCTGTTACATCAACGGCCGCTGAACTCAATGTGCTGGACGGGATTACCGCAACGGTAGCGGAGCTCAACATTTTAGACGGCGTTACCTCTACAGCCGCAGAGCTCAACATTCTCGACGGGGTAACATCTACTGCTGCGGAGCTAAATATCCTCGACGGCGTTACTGCCACAGCTGCAGAGATTAATTATCTCGACGTTACTACACTAGGAACCAGTGAGGCGAGCAAGGCTGTTACTGCGGACGCTAATGGTGTTGTAACTTTTGATAATGGAACAATTAGCGAGTCAACCGCTCTTTCAGGAACAGCGGTAACGATCAACTTGCAAGATGGCGATAACTTTACTCACACGCTGTCAGGCAACACAACCTACACGTTTAGCAATCCTGCGGCAAGCGGGAAGGTTTCTGGCTTTACGTTAAAGGTTATACAAGACACAACAGCTAGAACAATTACATGGCCTGCGAGTGTTGATTGGGCGGCGGCTACCGCACCGACGCTTAGCACTACATCTGGTGCCGTAGACGTATTTGTGTTCATTACTTATGACGGCGGTACAACTTATTATGGGTTTACTGCTGGGCAGGCAATGGGATGAGTAATCATTTAACAAGATCAATAATTTCTGCGTCTGGTGCAACCGGCGCAAAAGCTGACTTGATGGTTTTACCCCATGAGGATGGGGGCGGCGGTGTTCAGTGTATTGATATATCAGACCCTACGAATATGACTGTGCTTGGGAGCGTAGGCAGTGCCGCTATGACCAAGCCATTTCAACTCAAGCTGGACATTACCAATAACAAAGCATTTGTTATTTGTGAGGATGACAGTGTTGCGGTTATAGATGTTTCAAATCCAAGCTCGCCATCAATTCTAGGTGCTTTGGCGCTAGAGCATAGTATGAAATACTGTGACATTGATCCATCCCGTGACCTTGTTTTTGGCTCTGATTTTAGAAACCCCGGCGGGATTCGGATTTATGATGTAAGCACACCCTCTAGTCCCAGCCTAGCCGGAGTATTAGAAAATAGCGCCTATACTAACGCGTGGGGTATTGCAAATCACAGAAGCAGGGATATTTGTTTTTCGGTAAAAGATAATAATGTAATTGCTTTTAATGTGTCTAATGCAAGCTCACCATCTCAAAGCGGTAGCACTTTAGTTGACTCTACAAATTTAGCCGCCGCAAAAGCAATTAAATTGGATGAGGATAACAATGTTGCGTTTATCGCAAAATACAATGGAATGGCAACAGTAGATATATCCAATACGAGCAGTATGTCTGTGCTAGATATGGTGCAGACTCCCGTTAATAACAGTGATAATAGAGATATTGCTATAGATTTGGAGGCTGGAATTGCCTTTGTTACGTCTGTAAGTCAAGATTCCTTAATGTGTTTTGATATTAGCAATCCAAGCAGTCTTTCGCACATTAGCACTTTGTCGGATGCCACAAATTTAGATGGCGCTAGGGGGGTAAGTTACGACCCTGTGGCTAAAGTTGCGTATGTTTCCTCGTGGTTTCAAAATAAACTTACTGCTGTTGATTGCAGTAACACATCCAGCATGAGTGTTTTAGGTTCAGTTACAACTGGAAGTGCACCGGGCAGAGGGGCATTAAATATAGGGCCGAGAGAAGCAACTAACGGAGAGGAGACGTAATAGATGTCTGAATATCGCATTAGATCAACGGGGGAGGTCAAATCTCAAGGCCAAATCCGAAAGATGCACCCAAATGTTTCAATGCCAAGGGTTTGGAATGAAGATATACATGAACAGCTTGGTATTGATCCTGTTCTTTCAACTCCGCGCCCAGAGCCATCTGGGGCTTACAAAGCTGTAACGCGCAACGGAGTCGAACAAAACGCAGACGGAAATTGGGTTCAGGCGTGGATAGAGCAAGACATTACCGGGGATGACAGGATAGCGCACGATGAAAAAAACGCGCTGGAAGCACGAACAAAGCGAGATGGTTTGCTAACAGAAACCGATCACTTTGGTCTTTCTGATGTCACCATGTCGGCAGAGATGACAACCTATAGGCAAGCTCTGCGCGATGTTCCGCAGCAGGCAGGATTCCCTAGCACAATCACTTGGCCCACGAAGCCAGAGTAAGACATGGCGCTTGTTCCGCTTCAAATACAGGCGGGCGTCTATCGGAACGGAACTGACCTACAAAGTCAGAACCGTTGGCGTGATGCCAACCTAATCCGTTGGACTGATGGCACAATGGGGCCTGTTGGCGGTTGGCGTCAAAAGACTCAGACAGCTGCCACCAATAAGATCCGGGCGATGCTCGCATGGACTGATAACACATCATCCAGGCGCTTTGCTGCGGGTACTTATGACAAGCTCTACGCATATACTCAGTCAGGCGCACAAGCCGACATCACCCCGGCAGGGTTTACAGCTGGGCGAGAGGATGCTTCTGCGTTCACTGGCTACAGCGCAGGCCCATATGGCGAGGATTACTACGGCACCGAGCGCCTCGATAACCTCACGATCCTACCGGCAACAACATGGTCTCTGGACACATTTGGTCAGTACCTAGTTGCTTGTAGCCCGGATGATGGCAAGCTCTATGAGTGGCAACTAAACTCAGCAGTCCCCGCAGCGCAGATTACTAACGCGCCAACTGACTGTATTGGGCTGATCGTTACCGAAGAGCGATTCCTGTTTGCATTAGGTGCCGGGGGCAATCCTCGAAAAGTCCAATGGTGCGACAAGGAGAACAATACGGTCTGGACTCCAGCTGCCACAAACGAGGCGGGTGATATTGAGCTCCAGACGGCTGGCGACATCATGTGTGCGGTTCGTGTGAGGGGGCAGACGCTCATTCTGACAACGATTGACGCCCATGTAATGGGTTACCTTGGCCCTCCCTATGTCTACTCTAGAGAGCGCGTGGGGACGTCCTGCGGCATCATCTCAAGGAAGGCTGCGGCCGTTACCGATCTGGGTGCGGTATGGATGGGCAGGAAGGCGTTCTACACCTACTCCGGTGGGGCGGTATCAAAGGTGCCGTCAGAGGTCTCTGATTACGTTTTCAGCGACATTAACCAATCCCAGCAGTCTAAGGTCTACGCCACAACTAACGCTCGGTATTCAGAAGTCTGGTGGTTCTACCCCAGCGGCGGATCTACTGAGAATGACCGATATGTTGTCTGGAATTACGCAGAGAACACCTGGTCAACTGGCAACCTTGCTAGGACGGCTGCGGTAGATCACGGCGCATTCCGACACCCCATGTGGGCAGATCCTGCCGATAATCATATCTATGAGCATGAGATTGGCTTTGACTATGGCTCATTAACGCCATTTGCAGAGTCTGGCCCGATCATGCTCGCGTCTGGTGATGAGGTGGCGTCTGTGGTGGAGATGATCCCTGACGAGAAGACTCAGGGTGACGTTCAGGCGATATTCAAGACTCGGTTTTATCCTAACGATACTGAGCGGTCATATGGGCCTTACTCAATGTCTAACCCTACATCCCTGAGATTTACCGGAAGGCAAGTCCGTATCAGGGTGGAAGGGGAAAGGCTTGCTAACTGGCGGGTAGGCGTTAATAGGCTTGACATCATCCCGGGCGGGCGTCGGTGAGTGAATACATACCTCAACCGCAGGGCTATGCATGGCAGACATGGGCTAGACGGCTAGTCCAGTATCTAGGCCGAATACGGTCTATTCTGGAGCATAAAGGCACCGGGGAGTCTGCAACGGAAGACGGGATTCTGATGTGGGATACGCAGAACCAGTACCCCGTAGTATCGAGGAATGGCGTATTTAAGCAGATCATTTTGGAAGATGGTCACGCCACTCTGATTAGGACTACAGACGTTACCGCTGCGGCAGTCAATACGGCTTATGCCATCCAATATGATTCCCCTACTGGAAATGTTGGTATTACATTAGATGGCACAGACCCTACGAAAATTGTATTTGAGGAGGCCGGTGAGTATCTGGTGATGTTTTCTGCTCAGATAACGTCAAGCTCATCAAGCACGGTGAACTTTTACTTCTGGCCGAGAGTAAACGGAGCAGACCTTAGCGACGCAACTATGAGGAATGCACTGCACCAAAACGGCTCGACATTGGTTGTGTCTCGATCGGCCAAGATAGATTTTAGTGCAGGCGATTACCTCCAGGTTATGTGGGCGGTAGATAGTACAAGTGGGACGCTAGACGCATCAGCTGCGACTGCATTTGCCCCTTCGGCACCATCGACAACGCTAAATATCACCCGGATGCATGCATGAATGAGATAGAACGATGCAAGCCGTGGATTGAGGCTGCGCTTAGGTTCTCGGGCGGTACGCATGAGTATGACAACGTCGCCTATGCTATACTTCAAGGTCAAATGCAGCTATGGCCTGCGGATGATGGCTGTCTCGTTACTGAGATGCTTTTGTATCCAAAAAAGAAGGTGCTGCACATCTTTTTAGCTGGGGGAAAGCTAGAAACACTGACTGATATGCATGAGAGCGTTATCTGGTGGGCCAAGGCACAAGGATGCTCCGCATTAACGCTATCTGGAAGGAAGGGCTGGGTCAAGGCGCTAGAGTCGTTTGACTGGAAGCCCACAATGGTTTGTTTAACTAAAGAGATTTAATTATGTCAGGCGGGAAAGGCGGTAGCCAAAGCACTAAGGTCGAGATCCCGAAGTGGATGGAAGACGCGGCAAAAAAGAACCTAGCGAGAGGCGAGGCGGTATCGCGCATTCCATTTGCACCGAAGTTTGGCCCCGATATTGCGGCATTCAATGAGGCTGACCGGGCTGCTCGCTCTAACGTCAATGCGATGGCGCAAGCATTCGGAATGGCCGGTGCTGGTGACTTCTCCATGCCGGAGGAAATTGATGTCGGAGGGGTTAGGGGTTATTCAAGCGCACCTCTGTATGAGCAGGCGCTGGAAGAACTAAAGACAAGGCAGCCCGGAACCTATCAAGCCATCATGAGCCAGTTCATTGATCCTATGGGGTCTGGAGATATTGGCACTGGCAACTTTGCCGATATGACACCAGAGCAGCGTCTTGAATATATACGCCGTACTTATAGCGGCGGTCAATTCCCGTTTTAGGAGATAAATATGGCTGGCGGTGGAGCTACAACACCAGCGGGTGGATCTAAAGGCGGCGCTCAGGTAGCAAGGCCAAACGAAAGAACACTAACCAACCCGCAAACCGGGCAAACCATGCAAGTGGTGGCGAATGACCCGCGATTGGCAGGGCTTTCAGATGCTGAAGCGGCGAATGTGGCTTTCGGTTTAAATGGAGCTCAAGCAGCGCCAGTGCCTCAAGCACCAGTTCCTGGATCGGCAGGGCCCGCTATCCCTTTTGCTGGCCCATTGCCCAGTGGTACTGACTTTATGACGGGCGGTCAGGTCGGGACTGGCGGCGGCTCTACTGGTGTTTTGCCCGGTGAGTTTGACTATATGTCGGGCGGTCAGGCTGGGCCTGGTCGTGCGGCGGCAGGAGCAGGCGGGCCAACAGATCTATTCAACCGCCAACTAGGCTCGGCTCAGGGCTCAACGGGCACCGGGGTTGTGACCGGCTCTTCTGCTCCACCTGCGGGCGGGCCAACAGATTTATTCAATCAGCAATTAGGCTCTGTTCAGAAATCAACTGGCACTGGGGTTGTTACTGGCTCTTCAGCACCAGCACCTGGAGGCAAAGGTGGCGCACAGACAGCCGTAGATGCCATGCAATCCGCAGGAAGCCTGCCAGAAGCTGTAGCCGCTGGATTTAGACAGGCAGGCATTGGAACCGCTCAGGCGATGCAATACCAACCCACGAACATCCAATCACAGCAGATCAGTGCTCAGGGCTATACGCCAACAGGCGCGGCGGCACAGTCGGCTGCAGCCCAAGGCTATCGAGCAACGCGAACTGGTTCTCGGGGCTATGCCGCAGAGCGAGCAGGATCAACTGGTTTTGAGGCCGCATTAGGCCGAGCTCAGGGTTATGATGCCGCATCAGCTGAGGCTCGGGGATATGAAGCTGAGAGAGCGGCCGCAGAGCGAGCGAGGGCTGAGAGGGCGGCAGCGCAGGGATATGGCGCAGAAAGGATTGCAGGCGTTGGCCCTGTCCGAGAAGAGCGCGTAGCGGCTGGGCAGCTTGCAGGCACCAGTTTAGACCCATACTTCAACCCTTACGAGTCTCAAGTAGTACAGCAGTCTCTCTCTGATATTGAGAGGGCGCGTCAGATGCAGCAGAACGTGCAGGGGGCTCAGGCTCAGGCTGCGGGCGCATTTGGCGGTTCACGCGAGGCTATCGCTCAGGCAGAGACTAATAGAGCCTTTGCAGAGCAGGCTGCTAGAACGGCTGCAGGTTTGCGTCAGGCAGGCTTTACGCAAGCCCAGCAGGCTGCACAGCAGGACATCACCGCAAGGATGCAGGCCAACCTTGCCAACCAGCAAGCGGCTCTACAGGCGGGAACTACAACCGCTCAATTGGGTCAGCAGGCGCAGCTTGCTAATCAGGCGGCACAAAACCAAGCCGCTCAGTTTGGAGCCCAAGCGGGTAATGTTGCTGCATTGCAGAATGCTCAACTTGGCACTCAAGCAGCCCTACAGAACGCCCAGCTTGGTACTCAAGCAAACCTTGCAAATCAGGCGGCGGCGAATCAGGCGGCTCAATTCGGAGCTCAGGCAGCGAATGTTGCAGCACTCCAGAATGCGGCCGCACAGAATCAGGCAGCGCAGTTCTCAGCTGCCGCACAAAACCAGCAGGCATTGGCGAATCAGGCCGCACTCAATCAAGCGGCTCAGTTCGGCGCACAGGCTCAGAACGTGGCTGGACTGCAAAACGCTCAGCTGGGAAGCCAGGCGGCACAGTTTGGTGCTCAGGCCGCAAACGTGGCGGCACTGCAAAATGCGGCGGCTCAGAACGCAGCTGCACAGTTTGGGGCGCAGGCAGGAAACGTGGCCGCGCTGCAGAACGCTTCATTGGGCACGCAAGCCAACTTGCAGAATGCCGCAGCAGCGAATGCAGCAGCGCAGTTTGGGGCTCAGGCCCAGAATACGGCCGCAGCTCAGAATCAACAGGCGGCATTGCAGGCGGCACTTGCTAATCAAGGCGCAGGCTTAACAGCAACCGGCCAGCAACTTCAGGCGGCAGGCCAGTTAGGAAACCTCGCCAATCTTGGGTTTGGCGCATTCGGCACAATGAATCAGGCAATAGCTCAGCAGGGTGCGCTTGAGCGGGCGGCACAGCAGGCAATCATTGACGCGGCTAACCAGCAGTACGCTGGATTTACCGGGTCACCCCAGCAGGCTCTACAAACTGCTCTTGGGGCGTTTGCAGGATCCCAGACGGGTCAGCAGACGCAGACAACACAAAGAAACCCGGGGTTGATTGATTACGCTACGCTTTTTCTTTCGTCGGACGTTAGGCTCAAGGAAAACATCCAGCCTATCGGTAAGTCAGACAAGGGCATCAACCTTTACACCTGGGATTGGAATGAGGAAGGCAAGCGCATTGCAGGCAATCAGCCGACGATTGGTGTGCTGGCTCAAGAGTTGCGTGAAGTCATGCCAGAGGCCGTTACAGAAGGCCCTGATGGCTATCTGAGAGTGAACTACCTGAAGGTATTGTAATGAACGGACAGATGACCCCAATGCAAATGATCGTTGCCGCCCAGCAGAGTGGCGGTATGCCAATGCAGCGGCCGCAAGGGTTAATGCAGCTACCAATCCCTCAGATGCAAACAGGGGCCGGTATTGGTGGGTCAGGCATGGCAATTGACCGGGACACAATGATTCGGGACTACATGAGAACGCAGGGCATGGATCCTGATGACCCAAAAAACGCAACAGAACTCGCTAAGCTAAAAAAAGAATTTGGTTTTATGGATGCAATCAAATCTGCCCCAGCGCGAGGAATGCAAAAGATTGAAGATGCCGGGCAAAGCATTCAGGGCATTTTCGACATGATGAAAAAGCTAGGTAGCTAAGATGAACGGTTTATTCGGTCAAATGGGCCCCGTTGGCATGGATCCAATGTTTGGAGGGCCTCAGCCTCCAGCACCCGCACCCGCACCCGCACCCGCTCCGGCCCCTATGGGCTTTGGCGACAGGATGGAGCGCATCCTTGGCGGGCTAGGAACTGGCATCCAGAACTTCCTCGGTGACGATGAGAAGCGGGCAAGGCTTGCTATTGCATTGAACTCTATGCGCCTCAATCCAGACCCTAGCTTCGCTAGAGCAATGCAGAGTCAGCTAGAGACGGCTCAGGCTACTCGATTACTGTCGGCGCAAGGCAATAGAACCGCTATGGCGCTAGAAGCTGAGGCTGGAAGGATTGAGGGCACTGACTCTAGTAGAGCAGCACAATTACGCTCAGCCGCAGAGTTTATAAGAAGCAACCCGCAAAACTCAGAGGCGGCGAAGGCCGGTATGGAGTTGCTATTTGATACCAAGGCAACCCAGTTCGCCCCCACAGTCTCTGGCATTCAGACTGACCCAAAATCTGGGCAGCAGTATGTTTCATACGCCGATAGGAATACCGGGGAAGTTAGGCGCATTAACATTGAGGGTGCGACAGCCTTAACCCCGCAGCAAGAAGCTGAGCTAGAAACCAACCGCGCAATAAGACTGCAAGACATTGAGACAGCGCAACAGCGCGGTTTTGCAATGATGGATCGCGCTGAGTCGTTATATGGCTCACTGAATACATATTACAAGGCTCTTGATGCGCTGGATGGTGGCGCTGACAGCGGCGTGATACGGCAATACTTGCCCGCCTTTGATGAGGCAACATCATCTCTGCGCCAGGCTGCTAACTCTCTAGGTATTGATGTAATTAACTCTGCAACCTTTGGTGCATTGAGCGCAACCGAATTGAGGTTGGCACTATCTACTGAGCTAGACCTAAGCCTGAAGCCTGCGGAGCTTAGAAAGCAAATTGAAAAGCAAATAAGGGCCAAGGACAAGTTACGGAACGAGCTTGTCAAGTCGGCTAACAGGTTAACGTCTGGCATTGGTTACTCAGATTACATCAAGGAATATAAATTCATTCCAATGGCTCCTCCAGAAGGCATTGATATGCTGATGTGGAGCAGGGCCACGCCAGAGCAGAAACGAGAAATGATTGAAGCCGCAGAGGCGGAGAGAAACTTCTAATGGCGAGAACGCTCCAAGAGATTTACGATGAAATCGGTCAACAGACTGGCACAACATTTCAGGCTTCTACCAGCCAGATAGCGCCAGAGTCTGAGCG
>Ga0208898_1000891_pt1 | contig 21355 bp, 38 predicted proteins | sample VirMetDEL_Mar_4_FD_184513 | JGI IMG/M metagenome (GOLD analysis project Ga0208898, IMG submission 184513) | Aqueous microbial communities from the Delaware River and Bay under freshwater to marine salinity gradient to study organic matter... | ecosystem: Environmental > Aquatic > Marine >...
TCCAGAGCGGCGGCGGCTTCATCGAAAATGGAGTGGTCGCCAAAGGCATGAAGCCTCAACCGTTCAACTAGATCAGTCATTCCTTATCCCCTTCACAAACGGACGCTTCCGGCTGCTCTTGCAGCCCGTCGCAGCAGTGGCCGACGCCCGTGCCGCCACATTGGCGGCAGGGCATTTCGACTTCAATCGATTGGCCGGTACGAAAACAGGCAATGCCTTTGACTTTGCCGGTCCCTTGACATTTTTCGCAGCGCATCACCAGTGCCGCCCAGTCGAAAGCGTGGTGGTGACAACGTGCAGCGCGATTAGGCGCGACGACAGCGGTGCTTCTGGTGGCTCGATCAGGCCAAGGTGGACCATCACTTCATAGCGAATTTCTTTAAGGCGTTCCTTCAGTGACATTTTACGATCTCCAGTTCATAGCCGTACACCTTGAGCAGCGCGTCAAGCGTGACGACGGTTGGCGAAACGATATTGTTTTCAATGTAGTAGACGTGGTTCTTTGACAGCCCAGCAGCTTTCGCTGCCTGTTGCTGCGTTAACCCGGCTTCCTCGCGGCACTGCGTAATCATAGAGCACCATTCGTTCTTTCTCAGTTTTTTGTATCGTCCCATTTATGGCTCCCTAACAATCCTAAGTGTTCTTGCCGCGCCGGGGATGCTGGTGATGTAACCGGCCTCCACCAGCCTCTCAATGCACCTCGTAATTGTTGAGGTGTTCAGGCCCAGCGCCTCACCGATTTCATGATGAGCCGGCGAATGTCCGTACAACATGATGTAAGACGCAATCTCATCATAAACTTTTCTTTGCGCTGGCGTCATGGCAGTTCCTTGATCGCAAGCGTTTTACTGCGAACGCTGTATGCTGCCTTTGGCGGCGTAATCCTTTCGGGAGCGGCCTTGTAATGTCGCATTCCCCAGCCAACCTGGTACTTCATATTCCCAACCGTTGCGATTGCCGCGTCATGGTTGCCCATTATTTCTTTGATCGCAGCCTGCGCTGCGTCGATTCTGTCTTCAGCGTCAACCTTGTCGGCGCGCGCCTTCAGCAAATCAGACACTAACAGAGAAGCGTTGAGCGCATCAAGGTCCAGCGGTGGCGCGCCTTGATCGACGTTTGAAAACGCAACATCTGCATCATCGCTGCTAATGACGGGATACCAATCAATGTCTCTTTTGCGCCGCTCGAAATCATCAACGGCTTCCGCGATTCTGCGCTGCATCATTTCGTCCTCGCCGTAAATAAATAAACGCAATTCAATGCCGCGATAGAGCGTGGCGATACAGCCCCATGCGGCCCCTGTACACATCATCTGGGCTTGCAACTGAAGCGGCCCTCGATGCGACGGCGGCGAATCTTCTGGGAAAGCGCTCGTGACCTTCGCCTCTAATACGCCAGGGCCGGTGATGTCGATCTGCGGCGCATTCGCGCAATAGATCAGGCTAGACACGTCAGTCTTGACGGTGCCTGCGCCGTCGCCCGTCCCGTCCAAGGAGCATGCAAGCTCAAGCGTGGGGTGGAAGAACGGCTCGCCGTGGTCGAACTTGACATTCTTCAGGTTGAGGCGCCGCGCAGCTTCCGCCAGCACGATTGGCTCCAGGCGATTGCCCCATTCCGTGGCCTCGTTCCCGGCCCAGGCGGGCGGCTTGATGCCATTGTGAACCAGATCGACCATCTCCTTAAGCAGCTCATTTTGCGTGGCGTATGGCGACAGCCCCATCAACACGGGGATACGGGAAGCGGATAGCATGTAGTCAGGCGTCAGTTTACCAACCATTTCAAATTGCTCCTTTTTTCAAAAGTAAATTGCGAACGGTGGAGGCATGCCACCTCCCGCCGCGCGCGGTTTGGGCTTCGTCTTCATTTAAGTAATCCGCGATGCGGCGCAGACTCGCGCCGTTGTCATGCAGCGCCTTAACAGCGCTCCAGGCGCCATCCTCGCAAGCCCTGACACGCGCGGCCCCTGCCTTGGCGCGAGCGCGGCCACCAGCCGCCGGGTTGGGAGAGCCGAGCTTGACGCCACGCGCTTTCGCAGCGGCCAGCGCGGCCTTGGTCCGGCGACTGATCTCCTCGCGCTCATGCTGCGCGAACACGGCGCGGATGCCCCACTCGAGCGTCCCCATGTGCGGCGCGTCGGCGGCAAGGATATCTACGCCGGAGTTTTTGATCTTGAATAGGAATTCGACATCGCGCGATAGCCGATCAACCTTGGCGATCAGCAGACAAGCGCCCTCGCGCTTGCAATGATCCAGGGCGCGGGCAAGGTTTGGCCTGTCATCGCGCTTGCCGCTTTCCACGTCTTGATATGTGTCAATAATGTGGCGCTCATACGGCGCCACTAGGGCGCGTTGAGCCTCAAGGCCCAATCCGCTGGCGCCCTGGCGCGCGGTACTAACGCGCAAGTAAAGAACAAATTGTCTATCCGTCATTCCAATTTTACTCCTGCTCGCCTTCATTCGGGCCGTTGTCATGCTGCGGGCATTGCCACGGTTGGGCGCCCGTCGTGGATAAAAGTAGGCATTCGGCGTCAAAGCCTACGCCACTGGCGTACCACCAATGATAGTATTCGCACCCGTTACAGGCCGCGCCGCGCTCGAATACGTCGGCGACGGCCTGCCATTCGCGCCGCGTCAATTCCGCTCGCAGCGCCGCCTTGTCGGCGTCCCGGACGTGCGGGCTTTCAAGCGCCGCGTCAATGTCGCGGCGGGTGTAGTCGCGCAAACCGTGGCGCATGACTATCGCCGCGCCGGCGGATCGGCGGGCGCGCAGTATACGCCGCCGCATTCTTGATAATCGAGTGCGCGCGCGATTTCCGCCACGCCGGCGAAATATATCGCCATGGCCACGCCGAGCGTGATGATGGCAAAGTGAATTATTCGCATTTTGCTGCCCTTATCTGTTCGCGCACAAGCGCTCCTAATCGGACTTGCGGAGCTTGGCCGCAAAGTCTCTAAGGTGTTTCACCTTTGCGGCGGGGACGTAGACGCAGATTTTCTTCATCCCCGCCGCCTTCATGCGCTGGTAATGGTCGCGCTGGCGTTCCTTGGTGGATTTGGCGTTCATGTGGCGCGCCGATTTTTCCAGCCGCGCTTGGCGGCGGCGCTGCGCTTTTTGTGCGACCTCACTATATTTCCAAGGTCTTGAACGAAAGAAATATGTCTCCGCGCTGCCCAATAGGCGGCATAGGCATGGAGCCCGTAAGCGGCACCGCCGCCGGTGAATTGGCGTTGATCTACGCCATCAACCCATAACCCCGAGTTTCCATAAGTGTCGATCTGGTGCTGCCTATAGTGACGATAGTGGTGAAGAATATCTTTATTCATTGCTTCTCTCCTGTTGGTTGATGGTTAGAATATAACGTAGTTAGCATCTAACATCAACAGGAAAATACGCTCGTGCGGCGCGCAACGCCGAACCGGCGCCGCGTCCGGCTTTGTTAAAAACTTTCTGCGAGTTAAAGCCGCGCACCGCGCTTGGGTAGCTCACGATAAAAGCGGAGCCGTGATCCTGTACCTGGATTGCGCCAGCGGCGATCCAGGTTGTTTCTATGATTTTCATCGCTCACCTCACAAATAAAGGTTATTGCTGACGCCATCGCGGGCAAGCTCAACGGCTTCGCGGCGCAACACCCGGCGATGCCAACGCGAACCAAAGCCTGGGCCATTGTCGTCGAGCGCGTCGCAAATCGTTGCAATGGATGTATTTTTAGCGCGGATCATCTTACCGGCGTTATCCATTGCCAGAACATCGTCGGCGTAGGCGAGGAAATCGCGGCGACCGTCGAATTGCGTAACCTGGCGGACGCCGCGTCCGGCTTCGGTGGTGGCGATGTAGATGGATTTCATTGTTTTACCCTTTCCTGTTTCCGGGCAGACCGCCCGCCATTGCCCCCGCGCGACTGGCGCGGGGGCAAGGCGCGGATGGTCTACCAGGCGCCAAGCGCCTCTAGCGCCACGCGGTCGCGATCCAGTCCGCGCAAATCATGGCCCGCCAATGCGTCATCGATGGCGCGGTAAATTGCGCGCTGGCGATCCGAAAAAAACATGATATGCCCCATGCCAATCTTATACGGATTCGCATATCCCATTAAAGCTTGCCAAGCCGCCGCGCCATCGGTTCCCATTGGCGGGCAGGTAGCCTTTAGCAGGCCCTTATTTTTGCCCCGCGACGCCTTTGCTGCATCAATGGCGGCGATACAAATATCCCGTAATTCTACGCTTTCCATGATATTGCCCTTTCCTGTTAAGCGTTGCGTGCAACAATGGTGGCGCGCTTTTTACGAATGCCATGGGCCGGAAAGCCGACAATGGCGCGGTTAATTTGACGCTGGCACAATTGACAGGTCGCACACGTCACGTCATCGCGATACGTCGCCGGGCATTGCACAACCGTGCGCCCTGCCGGCGTCGTGGTTTTGCGCGCGTCAAAATCATGTGGCAGCACGGTCACAACCGGCGCGATGCCAAGTGCCGCCAATTTGTCCGCGTGTTCCAAGTGGTTAGCCGACAAATTCACGGTAAACCCTTGCGCGTTTGCCGTAGCAATGGCGGCTCGGTTTTCTTTGTTTTCCAGAACGTCATAGTGCGTATATGTAAAGCCGCGCCTGCCTTTGTTGGCGCCGACGATAGCCAGCAAGCCGCCGCGATCGACGGTGTCGCCATCGCCGGGCAAATCACCGGCTTGGTTGTGGCGCCAGAATGTTCCAGCCGGTAGTGCGGCGATCCGCGCAACAAAGTCGGATAATTTGCCGCCACGTTCCCCGCGCGTTACTTCGTCCCAACGGCCCTTGAGCGGATATCCCTCCGCGTAACAACCGTTATTCTTTAGCGGGCACGTCGCCGGGCACGTCTCCGCGCTTGTCGTCGAAACCGGAATAGCCCCAGTCTTAGCGTTGCCGCTCTTGAGTGTAAGTGAAATATACATGTTGTGATCCCTTTCCTGATTACGCCATTGCGGCGGGCGGCTTAACGAGCGAGCGCTCGATATTCGTGGGTCACACAAAAAGAAAAACAGAAACGGCCGATTTTTAAAAAACGGATGCCGCCGATTTTAGCCGTAGATATGTTAAACATGATCTATCCCTTTCCTACCGCGCGAATTTACATCATCAGGAGCGGCAAGCATGGCAGGACCACCACCCAAACACATCCGAAGAAAATAAGCGCGATTTGAAGATTAGTAAGTTCGTTTTCCATGGCTTCATCCTTTCCTGATCTGCGCCGTTGTGGCGTCTGATGCATTACATAATGCATTGCGGCCGGCGCTGTCAACAATTATTTTATCGGCTCGATATCAATCCGATATCAGGGCGATATCAGGGGACGCGGGCATGGCGGAAAATGTGCCGGCAATCAAGCGGCAATGGTCTGTTTTACCGGTGCGGGCTCTTTTAGACAGAAAGCTAACGCAATCCGAATTTCGGGTGCTGGCCGCAATGTGCGTTTATACCAATAGCTATGGCGTTTGCTGGCCAGGAACGCAAACCATCGGCGCCATATTGGGCATGGATCAGGGCAATGTGTCGAGGGCGATCCAAAAGCTTGTGAGGCGTGGTTATGTGCGGCGCTTAACGGCAAAGGATTATCAGCTCGAGTATGCCAAATTTGGGAAAATCAATCGATATCAGGTGCTATATCAACCGGACGCGGCGCTGCCGTCCTGGGAAGAGGTACAAAGCTCGATTGTGCTGGCGCCCGTCGCCGAGGATGGTGGCGCACATATTAATGATGTGGGGTCCGGGGATGGAAGCGCTTTGGCGTCTCTTTCTAACACTCTTGTGCACGCCTACTGCCGGGCCGTGCAAATGCGCACCGGCCAGGTCCGCCGCACCGATAACGAGATAAACCATGCTCGAAAACTGGCCGAACGTGGCGCGACGGCAGAACAGGTGCAGGCCGCAACCGTGGCGGCGTGCGATATGGCGCTGGCGCGCCGAGCTGGGGTGCCAAGCCTGGCCGACGTGGCCCGGCTCATATGACGTACATATCGACATACGTTCATTTGAACGTGTACGCCCGGCCGATCCCGGCGAAATATGGATCGCGCGCGCGCGCGCGCGCGCGCGCGACGACCCGGCCTGCCCCCTCCCCCGCCCCTGTCGTTGTTGATGGGGGTGCCTCTCAAAATTTTCCCATTTTTTCCATTTTTTCCCACGCTGCCAGCCGCTTCCAGCACTGGCAGCGCATTGGCAGCGCAACTCTCCCACCCGCTGCCAGCGCTGCCAGTCCGCTGCCAATTGGATATGCAGCAAAATCAAGGGGTTACACATACGATTGGCAGCGCTGGCAGCGCATTGGCAGCCGAAAGGCACAAATCGGAGCGTCCGCTGCCAGCGCTGCCCCCCTCTTAGAGGGGGCAGCGGCAGCGGCAGCGAAGCGCCCAAGGAGGGGAAATGGCAGCTAAAATTAAGAAGCCTCTAAGGGGAATAACTCGTGAATTTTTTACCCCATCTGATTTGAGTCTAAAAAAGATCGAGGCGTCTATTGTGGAGCTTGACGCCCTTGTGTCGGACTACGAACGCCGATGGGGGATAGACCGCTTACCCTATCTTGTGTCGCAAGACACATACTTGAAATATATCACGCAGGAGGAGCGCCTGGATGCGGCGATCCGCGCTGGTGACGCTGACGCCGTTAGGAAGCAGGCCTCTACCATGATGCGCGCTTTTGCGGCGCTAGAGAGTGAGGCTTTGGAGCGCGGCCATAAGGAGCTAACGGCCAAGTGGTTCGAGTGTCAGGCGGAGGATGGCCGTGTGGTCATTGTGGCGCCAGACTTCCCCACCGCTCATTTGGCTGCGAAGGAGCGCCCTGACTGTGTTATTTTTGCCATGCCGGAGGTGGCCGCGCTTTTGTGCCGCGATGACCTTTCCGGCATGGTTGGGAAGGTCAAGGAGGCGTTCCCTGGCGCCATGATTAAGAACATTGGCCCGAAACCGCTTTCTGAAGAACTTAACGATGAAATACCATTTTAAGGAGTATAGGAGTAAAAATGACTGTTGAGCGGATTAATGAGGACGCAACGGTGACATCTCGTTACCAATTGTTACAGCGGGCCGCCGATACTGTTGCCGCGCGCGGAAAGAACTATGGCACTCCGGCCAGTAATTTTGAGCGCATTGCTGTTTTGTGGACGGGCATTCTGGGTGTGGAGGTATCGTCTACGGATGTGGCGCTAATGATGGTGGCGCTGAAGCTGGCGCGCCTGTGTGAGGATGACGGGCATTTGGACTCTTGGATTGATATAGCCGGCTACGCGGCTTGTGGCTTTGAGGTTGTTAATGACCGAGAAGGTTAACAATACATTAACGGTTCGGCAGGCTCGCGCTGCTTTGGCCTCGCAGAATGAGGACCGGCGCGAGGCGGTTGTGCAGGAGTTGGAAGCGATAGCCTCTGGCGAGATTACCGATATTTTGAGTTGGGATGATTTAGGGCGTGTTCAGTTGCGCGCGTCTGACCAGTTGTCTGACCGTGCGCGGCGCTCGATCAAGAAGGTTAAGGTCACGCCCAGCGAGCATGGCAATAATATTGAGGTTGAGATGCACGACAAGCTGAGTGCGTTGAGGCTTCTGGCCAAGCACCGTGGCTTGCTTGAGCCGAATGGGGATGAGCGCCGTCCCAGCATGATTGGGATTAATGTGACGGGGCCGAAGACGACGACTTATGAGGTGAAGGATATTGTTGATGGCGAGGAGTAATCGCGCTACGGATCGCTCGCCTCGCCGCCGCAGAAGCGGCGGGAATGAGGCGTTGACTGGGTTGAACCTTGATTTCAGCGAAAGCCCTACCGTTTGGAAGTTTCTGAACGACGACAGTTTTGTGCGCGGGCTGATGGGGCCGGTTGGTTCTGGGAAGACGTATGCCAGCTTGGCGGAAGTGATGTTGCGCGCCGTGAAGCAACCGCCATCGCCGGAGAACAATATACGCTACACCCGGTTCGCTGTTATCCGTAACAGTTATCCTGAGTTGCGGACGACGACGATCAAGACGTGGCAGGAGATTTTCCCTGAGTCGGTCTGGGGTGACATGCGTTGGTCGCCGCCGATCACGCATCATATCAAGTTGCCACCACGCGATGGTGTTCCGGGGCTTGATTGCGAGGTGATTTTCCTTGCGCTGGACCAGCCGCGCGATGTGCGTAAGTTACTTTCGTTGGAGTTGACGGGTGGTTTTATTGATGAGGCGCGGGAACTGCCGAAGGCGGTTGTGGATGGGTTGACCTCGCGTGTTGGCCGGTATCCGACGAAAAAGCATGGCGGTTGTCCGTGGCGTGGCGTTTGGATGTCCACCAACCCAATGGATTCGGACCATTGGTGGTGCAATCTGGCTGAGAAGAACCCGGTTCGGGGGCGTTATCCCTGGAGGTTTTACAAGCAGCCCGGCGGCGTCAAGGAGGCGACCAAGGAGCATGAGGAAGCGATCTTCGCCGCTGGTCACTATTGGATTATGAACCCGCGCGCCGAGAACGTGAATAACTTGCCGGTTGGTTATTATGAGCAGCAATTGGCTGGCAAGACGCTGGACTGGATTCAGTGTTACGCGGGCGCGCAGTATGTGTATGTGCAGGACGGCAAGCCGGTCTGGCCAGAATATACGGATAGTTTGATGGCGGCGGATGTCGAGTATGAACCGGGCTATCCATTGCATATCGGGTTGGACTTTGGTTTGACGCCGGCTGCGGTGTTCGGCCAGAAGATGCCGAATGGCCGCTGGCATGTGATCCATGAGCTTGTTGCGTTTGATATGGGGCTTGAGCGTTTCGCGCATCACTTGATATCGGACGTGCAATCCAAGTTTCCAAAGTCTGAGCTTTTCCTTTGGGGCGACCCGGCGGGCGGCAAGCGCGATGAAATTTTTGAAGTTACTTCTTTTGACCATTTGCGGACGCTTGGGCTACGGGCGCAGCCGACGGCGACAAACGATTTCAAGGTGCGCCGTGAGGCTGGCGCCATGCCGATGAATAGGTTGATTGATGGTCGGCCTGGGTTGCTTGTGTCGAAGGATTGCAACCGCGTCCGTAAGTCTCTGGCTGGTGGATATCACTTCAAGCGTGTCGCCATGGGTGGTGGCCAGGAGAGGTTTAGGGATATGCCTAACAAGAATGAGCATTCGCACGTTGGCGATGCTTATGGGTATTTGATGCTTGGCGGCGGCGAGCATCGAACACTGACGCGCAATCCGAATGGGCGTCCCATGTTTAAGCAGCACACCGCCGCTGCCGACTTTGATGTTTTTGGTTAGAGGAGATTGAGATGCGTCCCACATTGTTAAGGCTGCGGGAATCGACGTTTGATATGTTGCGGGCCGAGTTGCGAACCTCGGCGCATCGTTCACTGGCGTCTTTGGCTGACGAGATTTTGGAGGATGAATTGCGCCGCCGTGGACACCGGACGGAAGCTGATGTTGATCGCATGATTACGGCGGCTCGGGAGATTTCATAATGCGCCCAGGCGGTGGGCGCGCCAAGGGTGCGTCATTCGAGCGCGAGGTTGCCGGGCTTTTGTTTGATGAGCTTGGCATAAAATTCAAGCGTGACATTGAGCAGTATCGCCAATCTGGGTTGGGCGATCTGATCCCGTGTGACGGAGGTTTCCCGTTTTCGATTGAGTGCAAGCGATACGCTGATGGATATTTGGCGCGTGATGATTGGTGGGAGCAGGCTTGTGTCGCGGCGAGGGCGGCGGGGCTGTTGCCGAGTTTGATTTATAAATTTGATAGGCGTCCGATTGTTTGTCGCATCCCGGTGCAGGCGTTTGTGGCATTGGGCGGCGGAGATAGCAAGTATGAGTGGAGCGAGGCTGCGGATGTGACGTTCGCTGTCTATTGCATGGTTTCGCGGGAGTTGATGGCTCTCGCAGCAGAATCGGCATAGTGCCGATAAAAGCTGACGCATGGTGCGTTGGCGCAATGAAGGAGTGAATGAAAATGTCGTTAGGGCTAAATACGGAGACTAAGAATAAGGGTGATATTCTTTCGATCATCAAGTTTGATGCTAAGGCTGGAGAGTTCTTGGTTGAAAATCGTTCACCCAATGGGGATGGCACATGGAGCCGTGATTACAATGAGTTGAAGTTGCCAATCAAACTGGTCATGGATTTGGGCGATATTGATGTTGGCTGGTTGTCTTTTGCCAGCGGCGCCCCTGATTTCCAAATGGTTAAGGTTGGCGACAAGGTGCCAGCACAGCCATCCCCGGAGCATAAGCAAGCATTCCGGCTTAGGGTTTTTAATAAGTCTCTTGGGTTGCGTGAGTTTTCTCATAGCGCCAAGACTGTGATGCGCGCCATGGATGATCTGCACAATCAATTTGAAGCGGAGCGTGGGGCCAACATGGGCAAGATACCTGTTGTTGAAATTCCCGAATGCACGACTGTGCGGGTTCAAACGCCGCAGGGGGAATTGAGGTTCAAGGCGCCAGCTTGGAAGATTGTGTCTTGGATTGATGCGCCTGATGTGTTTACGGCCAAGAAAGAAGTTGCGGCTGAAGCTCCTGCCGCTGAAGAAGACGATTTGTTCTAGGCCGGGCATTCCGTGGGGCGTCCTTGCGGGCGTCCCACGGATTTTTTAGGGATCAGGGTATGACAAAAAATATTGGCGCGTATATCGAGGAGATATCCACTTCGTATTGGGGCGCACCGACTGCAAGGCGGGGACGAGAGTTAAGATGGGGGAATCATGGTTCAAAGTCTGTCGATCTGCAAAAAGGCACTTGGTTTGACCACGAGGCAAAAGAGGGCGGCGGAGTTGTTGATTTGGTACGCCGTGAGGAAGGCGCAACAATCGGCAACAACATTGCCAGCATCTTGCAGCGCAAGTTTGGCATTGATATGCAAGCGCAGGAAAGGCTGGCGCCTCGTAATTATCTATCAAAGATTTTTGACTATTTTGATGAAGATGGCGTTTTGCGTTATCAGGTGCAGCGATTTGAGCCGAAGACTTTTCGGCAGCGCAGGCCGGATGATAAGGGCGGTTGGATCAATAATATGGAAGGCGTGGAGGCGTTACCGTATGCGCTGCCATCGCTCCTCGCTAATAAAAATCGTGCGATCTACATCGTTGAAGGAGAAAAATGCGCCGACAGATTGATCCGTGAGGGCAAGCTGGCAACGACAAATCATGGCGGCGCTAACAACTGGAAACCAGAGATTAACAAATGGTTTAAAGATCGCTTGGTTGTCGTTATCCCAGACAACGATGAGGCTGGCCAAAGACACGCTGACAGAGTGTGTCACAATTTGGTTGGAATTGCGGCAGAAATAAGGCGCATTGATTTGCCCGGCTTGAAGGAAAAGGGCGACATCGTTGATTGGCTGGACAGCGGGAATAGCGTCCAAGACTTGCGAAAACTGGCGGATGCCGCTGCCCCATTAGAAGCCGTTGATGAGCCGGACGAGGTTGAACCAGAGGTTTCGGCAGATGTTTTTGAAACCTATTCCATCATGCAAATTCGCAGCCTGCCGCCGGTCGAGTGGACGATTGATGGCGTTATACCGCAAAACAGTTTTTCTGTGATGTATGGAGAACCGGGTGCGGGCAAGTCTTTCCTGGCGCTGGATATGGCCCTGTCTGTTGCACATAACCAATCGTGGCATGGTCGAGCGGTTTGGGGTGGCGCTGTGCTTTACATTGCTGGTGAGGGCGTTGGTGGCCTGGGCAAACGTATCAAGGCTTGGCAGGCATATTATGGCGTTCTGTGTGATGCGCCGTTATTTGTTTTGCCCACCGCTGTTCGCATGCGCGAAGACGATGAGGTGGAAAAGTTGATGCGGACGATTGATGGCCTTGGCGTCGATTTCTCATGCGTCTTTATTGACACTGTTGCCCGCGCGCTTTTAGGCGGTGATGAGAACTCTGCAACAGACATGGGGATGTTTGTGAACGCCTGTGACGCGGTCAAGAACCATACGAAAGCTGCCGTTGTCGGCATCCATCACTCAGGCAAGGATGTTGCGCGCGGTATGCGTGGATCAACTGCCCTACTGGGTGCGGTGGATGCGTCTGTTCGGGTATCGCGTTCCGATAATGCGCTGTCTATGAAGATGGAAAAACAAAAAGATGCGGAGCCAATTGAGGACTTGGTGTTTGATATGCAAAAAATCCAAATCATAGGCGATTCTTCCATAGTTCTGGAAAAGTCGGAGAGTGCGGTGCAATTCCGCCCCAAGCTGTCGAGCGCCCAGCGGATCGCCCTGGAGGCTCTACGCCAAGCCGTAATCGACGAGGGCAAGCAATCTGTGACTATCAAGCAGTTCCATGATGCACACGCTAGGCTGGCGCCGGATGATTCCGCATCAAGATCGAAGGCGCGTGGCCGGCTGCAAGAGATGGGTGTTATTGGCATCTCTGGTGGCATGGTGACGGAAATACGAGAAAAAACCCCCGACACCTGACGGTGCCGGGGGGGGAGAGTTTTCTCAGGGAGGGATGTCACAGGGGAAGAAAACATGGACCAATGACATGGATTATATAGCGCATGATTGAGCTAGAATCAATAGTAACAAATCAAGATGTGTCATTTATCCCATTTCACTGGGCGCACCCTCATGCAATGCGTTTGCGCGAGTGGGATGCGGCGTTATTTACGGAAATCCCAAACTTTAACGAATACTTAAAGCTGTACGCCCAAAACGGCTACGGCGTTACGGCGCTAGTGCGCGGCACGATAACGTGTTGCTTCGGCGTGAATATGCTTTGGCCTGGAGTTGCGGAGGCGTGGCTTATAACGGGCTATCAGGTTGATAGCAATCCGATATCACTAAGCCGTGGTGCGATGCGGTATTTCGACTATATAGCTATCAAACTGATATTACACCGATTACAAATCACGGTTGACACACGCAATGAGGTTGCATTGAGGTGGGCAAATTTGTTAAAGTTCAAGCGCGAAGGGGTGCTTGAAAAGTATGGCCCTGCTAAATCTGATTTTGTAATGATGTCGAGGATTTTTTAATGGGTGGTCTTTTTGGCGCGAAAGCGCCCGCGCCTCCGGCGCCCGATCCCGCAATCGCTGCCGCTCAGGCGCGGCAGGAGGCTCGTCTTGCGGAGGAGGAGCGCAGCAAGAAGGCGCAAATTGCGGCCCGCCAGCGGGCGCGTCAAACCGGCGGCATGCGTATGCTGCTTTCTGAAACTCGTCCAGATGCTCAGACCGGCATCCAGACTACATTGGGAGTAGGTTAAATGGGTGGTGTTTTTGGCGGCGGCGGATCAACCCCAGCACCTCCTCCTCCTCCGCCGGAACCGGAACCCGTTTCGACTGCGGCGACCGAGGAGCAAAAGCGGGCGGCTGCCAAACGCCGTGCGCGCGGCATCCAGCAGCGTTCTCTGTTGAGTGGCGCCAGGGGCGGGACCGCAGATACCGGCGAGCAAACCACGCTTGGAGTTGGGTGATGGGTGGCATTCTTAAGCAAACGCAGATGAGGCGGGCGGATGGGACGCCATCTAAAATAACTGCCGCTGACGCTTTTGCGGGCCTGCCGGGATTCTTGGGCGCGGCTGGCCGGAATGCCGGCGGTGTATTCGCTAATGTGGCCAGTATGGCGTCTGAAGCCTCCCTTGGCGCACCCGTTTCGACTGCGGCGACCGGGGAGCAAAAGCGGGCGGCTGCTAAACGCCGTGTGCGCGGCATCCAGCAGCGTTCCCTGTTGAGTGGCGCCAGGGGCGGGGCCGCAGATACCGGCGAGCAAACCACGCTTGGAGTTGGGTGATGCCAAAGGTTGTGACGCAGGACGGTAAAACTCGCATGTTCGCCTATACCAAATCCGGTATGGCTGCGGCGAAGGAATATGCCAAGCAGTATGGTGGCCGTGTTTCTGAAGTCAGCATGAAAACCAAAATGCTTAAAAAGAAGGAAAAATGATATGCCCATGAAAGAGGGTAAATCAGACAAATCTATTGGCTCGAACATCAAGATGCTGATGAAGGAAGGTCGCCCGATGAAGCAAGCTGTGGCGATTGCTATGCGTAAGGCTGGGAAGCCGAAGCCGAAAGATATGAAATGAAAAAACCAGTTTGGGAAAAGAAACGGCCAAAGGATTTGGGCAAGCCCAAATCGTTGACGCCTGCCGAAAAGCGTTCGGCTATGCGCGCCGCTCAAAAGGCTGGTCGCCCGTACCCCAATCTGATTGACAATATGAGGGCCGCCCGTGGCTAAATCTCCAGCGTGGCAGCGCAAGGAAGGCAAGAACCCCGAGGGTGGCTTGAACGCCAAGGGGCGGGCTTCTGCGCGCAACCAGGGCATGGACTTGAAGCCACCTGTGAAGTCAGGCGACAACCCCCGCCGTGCATCCTTCTTGGCGCGAATGGGGAACATGCCCGGCCCGGAGCGCGACGAGAAGGGGCGCCCCACGCGCCTGCTCCTTTCCCTGCGCGCGTGGGGCGCATCCTCTAAGGCAGATGCCAAGGCTAAGGCCAAAAGCATTAGCAACCGTAATACAGCGAAGGACTAGCTGATGCTTACCGTCGAACAAATTATGAAGCGCCATGAACTGGCACAACGCCGCAAGGATAATTGGCGCCAGATTTATGAGGATTGTTATGAGTTTGCCCTTCCGCAGAGAAACCTCTATGACGGTTACTATGAGGGCGGCGGTTCGCCGGGCCAGAACAAAATGGCTCGGGTTTTTGACTCAACTGCAATTAGCTCTACGCAACGCTTCGCTAATCGCATCCAATCTGGTCTGTTCCCTCCGCATGGCCGGTTCTGCCGCCTTGAGCCGGGGCCGGAAATTCCTCCTGACCGTCGCCAGGAGGCGCAGGCCGCATTAGACTTATACGCAGAAAAGATGTTTGCGGTTCTTCGCCAAACCAATTTTGATTTGGCAATGGGCGAATTTCTTATGGACTTGGCGGTCGGCACCGCCGTTATGTTGATCCAGCCCGGCGATGATGTGACACCAATCCGTTTCACTGCCGTGCCGCAATATCTAGTCGCCATTGAAGAAGGCGCGCACGGCAAGGTTGATAATGTTTACCGTCGCATGCGCTTGAAGGCAGAGGCCATTAAGCAGCACTGGATTGATGCGGAAATACCGACCCGCCTTGCTGCAATGATCGAGCAAAAGCCAACTGAGGAAATCGAGTTGATCGAGGCGACGGTCCTTGACCCAAGCCGTGGTGATTACGAATATCATGTCATTTGGCCGGAAGGCAAATCGCACCTTCTGACTCGGCGCATGAAGTCATCTCCCTGGATTGTCGCGCGTTATATGAAGGTCGCTGGCGAAGTCTATGGTCGCGGCCCCCTCGTTACCGCCATTCCAGATATCAAGACTTTGAACAAAACCCTTGAGATGCTGCTGAAAAACGCATCGCTCTCTATTGCTGGCGTTTACACTGCGGCTGATGACGGTGTGCTAAATCCGCAGACCATTCGGATCGTGCCGGGCGCAATCATCCCGGTTGCGCGCAATGGTGGCCCGCAAGGCGAAAGCCTGCGTATGCTGCCGCGATCTGGCGATTTTAACGTCAGCCAGATCGTCATCAACGATCTTCGTATGAACATCAAGAAGATCATGCTGGATGACACGCTGCCGCCCGACAATATGTCAGCCCGCTCCGCGACGGAAATTGCAGAGCGCATGAAAGAACTAGCCCAAAATCTTGGTTCTGCCTTTGGGCGCCTGATTACGGAAACCATGATCCCGCTGGTTTCGCGCGTTCTGGCCGTCATGGACGAGCGCGGCATGATCGAGCTTCCCTTGAAGGTCAACGGATTGCAGATCAAGGTTAGCCCTGTTTCCCCGATTGCCCAGGCGCAAAACATGGGCGACATCGAGAAGATTACCCAATGGGTGCAGATTGCCTCCGCTCTTGGGCCGGAAGGTCAGTTGACGGTCAACACTAGCGCCATCTCTGATTACATAGCCGACAAGCTGGGTGTGCCTGCGGAACTCCGCACCTCTATGGAGGAGCGCGCCCAGGCCGTGCAGGCGGCAGCGCAGATGGCACAAATGCAGATGCAGGCGCAGCAAGGGCAGGCGCCTCAACAACCGGGCATGGAACAAGGAATGGCATAATTGATCGACGCTGAAGGTTGGAATGGGCTGCGGCACTTTGAGCCGCAATCCATAGAAGATGCACGGCAGGAACCAAACGATATTGATCTTTTGTACTTGCGTGTATTCGGCAGTGATGACGGGCAAAAACTGCTAGAGCATTTGCGATCACTGACGATTGAGCAGCCCACATGGTATCCTGGCGAAGATGCTTCGCATGGATATGCGCGTGAGGGGCAAAACTCACTTGTCCGCGATATTGAGCGGCACATTAGGAAAGCGAGAAGGGCATGAGTGACGAGGAGCAAACTGGCGGTCTGCTTGATAGCGCCGAGGCGCAGTCCCAAGAGGTGGCGCCGGAGGAGACTTCAATCCCGCATCGAGAGGAAGATACCCAGCCGTCTGTGGCACAAACCATGGTGGCTGATGCTGATGAGGAAGTAGAGTTTGAGCGGCCCGATTGGTATCCAGAAAAATTTTGGAATGAGAACGATGGGCCTGATCTTGAGAATTTGGTCAAATCCTACAACGAACTTCAAAAGAAGTTTTCGCGTGGCGAGCATAAAGTGCCGGAGGAATACGACACCAAGATTTTTCAAGAGGCTAATATCCCAGAGGATGATGAGCTTTTTGACGTTTACAAAACGTGGGCCAAGCAAAACGGCGTAAGCCAAGCCGCATTCAATGAATTGGCAGAAAAATTTATTGGGCTGGCTGGTCGAGAGGCGGAGCAGGCCCAGATTTCCTACAAGGAGGAATACAAAAAACTTGGGCCGAATGCGGATTCAACCATCAAATCCATGACGGATTGGGCGCAAGGCTTAGTGCGAAAAGGCGTTTGGGGCCAGGATGATTTTGACGAGTTCAAGATCATGGGCGGCACAGCACAGGGACTTCGCGCCTTGCAGAAAATTCGCAGCTATTATGGAGATCAGGCAGTGCCTATTGATGTTGGCCCTGTTGAGGGTATGCCATCAAAGGAGGAGCTTAATGCCATGGTTGGCAAGCCGGAATATGTAAGCGACCCAGCATATCGAGCCAAGGTCGAAAAAATGTTTGAGAAGGTTTACGGGAGCCAAGACTACTCCCCCATGTAACAAGGCCATTCCGAATACGAAAAGAGGCCCCGGTTTGTCCGGGGCCTTTTGTTTGTGTGTTGCATAAAAATCACACTGTTGCATATTTACAACAGATTATGTTTTATATTATAGTTCCCCAAATGGATACCCAGAAATGGCCCATTTGAACCGCCTTGGCATGAGGCGCAAAACCGTGCAAGCCGCAGCCCGTTATGGATACCTGTTTGGCGCTTAACCCGTAGTAACTTTTTTATGAAGGAGAACAGAAATGGCCGTTGGCATTTCCAATGCCTTCGTTCAGTTGTTCGATGCGGAAGTCAAGCAGGCTTATCAGGCGTCCCGCGCGCTTGCCGGCGTGACCCGTGAACGAATGAATGTCGAAGGTTCTGTCGTTAAGTTCCCGAAAATCGGGAAAGGTGTTGCGACTGTCCGCGTTCCGCAGACTGACGTTACCCCGCTCAATGTGACCTACTCGCAGGTTTCCGCCACGATGTCCGATTACATCGCGGCTGAATACAGCGACATCTTCCATCAGGCGAAAGTCAACTTTGACGAACGCCGCGAACTGGTGAAGGTTGTCGGTGATGCGATTGGTCGCCGTATGGACCAGCTTGTCATCGACGCCCTCAATTCGGCTTCGTCGCCCTCGACTGTCGGCACTGACATTGGTGGCGTCGGAACGAACATGAACCTTGCCAAGCTGCTTGCTGCGAAGAAGGCTCTGGACACCAATAACGTCCCGGCTGAAGGTCGCTGCATTGTAATCCATGCGAATGGCCTGTCTTCGCTTTTGGATGAGCAGGAGCTTACTTCGAGCGATTTCGCTTCGGTGAAAGCCCTTGTTCGTGGCGAGATCGACACGTTCCTTGGCTTTAAGTTCGTGACGCTTGGCGATCGTGACGAAGGTGGTCTGCCGCTTCCGTCCACGCGCTCCAGCTTCGCGTTCCATCGTGACGCGGTTGGCCTGGGTGTTTCGATGGCCCAGAAAACCGAAATCAACTATGTGCCTGAGAAGACGAGCTTCCTCGTTTCTTCGATGTTCTCCGCTGGCGCGGTTAGCATTGACGACGAGGGTATCGTCAAGATCAGCAGCACCGAGTAAGGAGGACTGAATCATGGCTTTCGCTGCTTCTGGACTCGGCGTTGTTGCGGCTTCTAAGAAGGGTAATGCTCCTAGCATTTACACTTATCAGACCGCCGACACGATTGCTGACGTTAACACCTCTGGTTATTTCAATAGCATTTCGGACACCCTTGCGGTGGGCGATCTGATCTATTGCGTGACCTCGACTGGCGGTACTCGCGTCAGCACCCTTACCCAGGTTCTGTCGAACTCGGGTGGGGTTGTCGACGTTGCGGACGGCACCACGCTTGCCGCTACCGACACCGACTAATTAGACCTGGGGCGGGCATCGCGCCCGCCCCACTTCTAACAAGGGGCGATTATGTCCGCTGGTGATACAAAGCTAACTATTTGTTCTGACGCGCTAATTATGCTTGGCGCGTCTCCTCTTTCCAGCTTTAGCGATGGTACTGACGAGGCACAGGTTGCGGATCGTCTTTATGACGACATCCAAGACACCTTGTTGATGTCGTATCCTTATAGCTGGTCGATCAAGAAGGTTGCGCTTGGGCGCCTGATTGACGCTCCAATCAATGAGTGGAAGTACAAGTACGCGCTTCCTGGCGACATTCTTGGCAACCCCAAGGCCGTCTTTTACTCAAGCTCAGTGTCCGCACCGACTACCCGAGATTTTGAAATCTATAGCTTGGGGCTTTACACTAATCTTGAAAGCGTGTGGATTGATTATCAGTTCCGCCCGGAGCCGTCTTCTTTCCCGCCATACTTTGTCAATCTTCTCAAGCATGCTCTTGCTGCATCATTTGCAGAGCCAATTACCGATCAAATAACCAAAGGCCAATATTATCATCAAATCGCTTATGGCTATCCGGCAGAAAACATGCGCGGCGGTTTGATGCGTGTTGCCATGAATATTGATGGGCGCGATCTTCCGCCGCAGAACATTCAAGACTTCCCGCTGACGGATGTGCGTGGATGAGCCGGATTATCCAAATCCAAAACGATTTTACTTCTGGCGAAATGGACCCAAAGCTACGCGCCAGGACTGACTTGGCGCAATACAAGTCTGGCTTGTCTACCGCGAAAAATGTTTCCATTCAACCGCAGGGCGGCGCCAAGCGTCGAGATGGAACGAAGTTTCTTTATGAACTCGACGCCGGAGCCGCCAATGCGGTTCGCATGGCGCATTTTGAGTTTAGTGTGTCCGACAGCTATATGCTGGTTTTCACGCCAGGCCGCATGTACGTTTTCAAAAACCGTGTCCTTATCACAAACATTAACGCAAGCGGTAACGATTATTTAACCGTCTCCAGTTTGACGGCTGCGATTTTGCCGGAAATGAATTGGGTGCAATCGGCAGATACCGTGATTATTGTGCATGAAGATTTGCCACCCACTAAAATCGTGCGTGGCGCCACTGATGCTGATTGGACGGCCAGTGAAATTGAATTTGATTTTGTGCCAAAGTATGGGTTTGAAATTGATACGCATGTGACCACCTACAATATTACACCGTCGGCCGCGAGCGGGAATATAACCCTCACCGCATCTGGCGCGACAACTGATAATGGGTCGGCGCAAGCTGGATCAATCAGCACGATTACACTGAAAAACGCAACATCATTTACGTCTGATGACCAGCCCAATGGAATGTTTGTTACCATCACAGCCGGCACTGGCAGCGGGCAATCTAGGCACATCGAGGATTATGTCGCGTCCACCAAGGTTGCCACGGTTTACCCCGATTGGGATACGGCGCCGGATGCAACGTCAAACTATAAGGTGGCGCCATTTGCCGCCTCATTTGTTGATGAATACATCAATGTTCTGAACGGGTTTGGCCGCGCTAGAATTGTTGAGTTTGTCAGCGATACCGTAGTCAAGGCTTACGTTGAGATTTCATTTTTTGACACCAGCGCAATCAGTGCTGGCGATTACGAGACCGAGCATGGTTATGATGATGCTTGGTCGGCAGCGCGTGGCTATCCACGCAGCGTGACGTTCCATGAAGGGCGTATGTATTTCGGCGGCACAAGGGCTTTGCCCTCCACCCTTTTCGGCTCAAGGGTAGGTAATTTTTTTGACTTCTCTCCCAATGAGAGTTTGGATGATGATGCGGTGCAGGCCACGCTGGACACAGGCACGTTCAATGCCATTGTCGATATCTACGCAGGCCGTCATCTGCAAGTCTTTACAACCGGCGGCGAGTTCTATGTGCCGCAGGCGCTGGATGAGCCGATCACGCCAACCAATTTGATTGTCAAAAAGCAAACCTCGTATGGTAGCAAGCCCGGCATCCGATTGCAAAACATTGACGGCGCCACGATCTTCGTCCAGCGCCAGGGCAAATCACTGCAAGAGTTTTTGTACACCGACACGCAAAATGCCTACACCGCAGCCAAGATATCATTGCTGTCCTCTCATCTTCTCAAGTCGCCTGTTGAGATGGCGGTGCGTGTTTCGACATCTACGGATGAGGGGGACAGGCTGTTGATCGTCAATGACGATGACGGATCAATTGCATGCTACACCATCTTGCGGTCGCAAAACGTCATTGCGCCGTCCGAATGGACAACGGACGGATCATTTATTGGAATTGGCGTTGACGTTGATGACATTTATACGGTTGTCAAGCGGACCATCAACGCCGCAAATGTTTATTACGTTGAGGTCTTTGACCCGGATGTTTTGCTCGATAGCGCCAAAACCGGCGGCGCCGCTGCATCAGTTACAATGGATCACCTTGAGGCCGAGACTGTAAAGATTATTAGGGATGGTGTGATCGAGCCGGATCAGACCGTTCCGGCGTCTCCCTACACCGTTACCTTCGCGGAGTCGGCAGCCACCAGCTATCAGGTCGGATTAAACTTTACGCCGTCAATCATCACGCTTCCGGTGGAGCCGCGCCTTCCAAGCGGTTCGCTGCGGGGATTCAAGAAGCGCATTTTTGAGGTAAATGCCGAATTGTTTGAGACGCAAGCTATGACGATTAATGGCAAAGAAGTGCCATTTCGTAGGTTTGGCACCAATCTTCTTGATGATGATGTTGCAGAGTACACCGGCATTAAAACGCTTCACGGCATTTTGGGTTATGGGTATGATGGCCAAATTACTATTGGTCAGACAGTGCCGCTGAAAATGACGCTGTTGGGTATCGACTACAAAGTGAGCATAGGACAATAACATGGCTCAGGCCCTACCATTCGT
>Ga0208898_1000893_pt1 | contig 21345 bp, 30 predicted proteins | sample VirMetDEL_Mar_4_FD_184513 | JGI IMG/M metagenome (GOLD analysis project Ga0208898, IMG submission 184513) | Aqueous microbial communities from the Delaware River and Bay under freshwater to marine salinity gradient to study organic matter... | ecosystem: Environmental > Aquatic > Marine >...
CGGCGGGACTATTGCGTATTTATTGTGGGGCGGCTTGGCCGGGAAGCGATGGGCAAAGAGTATAATAGACGAAGAAGAAAAGAGTATGAGCGGTACGCTATTACATAAGGGCTTTAATGATCCGTCAATGATCGTCAAAGACGTGGACGGAAAAAAGGGCGTAGTGTCTGGCTACTTCTCTAAGTTCGGGAACGTGGACAGCCATAACGATGTAATGGCCCGCGGCGCGTACTCTAAGTCTATAGCCGAGAACGGACCTAACGGTAAAGGGCGTATAGCTCACCTTTGGAGCCATTCAAGCTACGAGCCTATCGGTAAGCTAATGGAACTGGCTGAAGATGACTACGGCCTATACTTTGTTAGTAAGCTGGTCGATAGTGCAAAGGGCCGGGACGTTATGGCCTACTATGAGGCGGGTATTATTAACGAGCATTCCGTAGGCTTTTCTATTGTTAAGATGGCTTACGAAATGGACGATGAGGACAAGCCCAAGTATGAGCGGGTCCGCACCATTACCGAGGCTAAACTGTGGGAAGGTTCCAGCGTGGTCATAGGGGCCAACGCCGAGACGCCTACCGTATCCGTAAAGTCCGGGGACGAGGTTAGTAACCTTGTAGAACGCCTGGGCAAAATGCAAAAGCTACTTCGTTCGGGTTCTACCCTGACGGACGAGGCTTTCACCCAATTAGAGATAGAATGCACCCAAATACAGAAGGCGCTTAGTTCACTCGTAACAGAGGAGCCGCACACGCACTCCGAAGAGACCGAGCCGAATTTGCTGGACATTTGGAACCGCATTAATCTGAATAAATGAATGTTTCTTAAATCTGTCTAAAATGAACGCAGAAGAACAACTGAACAAGATTGCTTCCGACGTTTCCAGCTCTGTAGAAAAGACCAGAGAAGAGCTGAACGGCCGCATTGATGCAATCACAAAGGGCCAAGCTGACTACAGCAGCCAAATCGACAAGCTGACCGACCTGGTTAAAGAGGTACAAGGCAACAGCGAAGAAGTACAGAAGCACAGCGACAAGCTGGACGCTCGTCTAAAGGAGCTTACCAAAAACGGTATGGCTACTACTAAGGCGGCCGAGCTGACTACTTCCGAGGCTATGGCTAAGTCCATCGTAGAGAACCCAGAGTACGAGGCTTACAAGAATGATCCTTCAATTCATAAGGGTATTCGTATTCCCGGTATGCTGACTAAGGCTGTAGGTACTATGACCTTCAGCGCTTCCACTACTGGAGACGTAGCCGAGCAAACTCGTTTGCCTATCCTTCCAGACGTAGACCGCCCTAACCGTGTCCGTAACTTCATTCCTCAGGGAACAATGATCGGGGACAGCGTACGCTACGCTAAGGTAACCGGCGGCGAAGGCACAGCCGGCAACCAGACCGAAGGCAACGCAAAGAGCCAGGTAGACAAGGACATGGCCGAGCAGACTTTCAACGCTCAGGTAATTGCTGCTTTCGCTCGTATCTCTACTCAGATGCTTGACGACATCAGCGGCATGACTTCCTACCTTTCTTACGAGCTTACTCGTTTGCTGATGAACCAGGAAGACAGCCAGCTTTTGACCGGGGACGGAACGGGTACTAACCTCTACGGACTTGCTGCAAATGCTGCCGATGAAAACGACCTCAGCGTATCTACTGAGTTTGCCGAGCCTAACAAGTGGGATTGCATCCAAGCGGCTTCCGGTTACTTGGCTTCTCAGGACTATATGCCCGACTGCATCATGGTAAACCCTGCGGACTTCTACACTATGGTAGGATCTAAAGGCTCCAACGGTCAGTATGTAGCGCCTTTCTACTTTGACGCCGCTCAGAACACTTATACCCTTTTCGGTATGCCCGTGTATCACAGCAGCGCAGTAGCTGAAGGTTCTTTCTTCGTGTTTGACAAGGCCGCAGCTTCTCAGCTGTTCCAGCGTTCTGCACCTTCCGTACAGTTCTTCCCTCAGGACTCTGACAATGCTCAGAAAAACCTGGTTACTGTCCGCGTAGAGGAGCGTCTGGCGCACGTTCGCAAGCATGACGATGCGGTATTTACTGCTACCTATGCTAACGTACTTCCATTTATTACCCCATCGTAGTAGGGTAGTGCGTATCTAACTAAGGGGGCTTCGGTCCCCTTTTTTTATGCTCAAATGTTAAAGTCTGGGCGCAAATGTTAAAATGCTTGTAGGGTATGTAGAGGCTTTGCACCTTTGATACATCAAAAAACCTAAAAACACCGACATGACAAACGCTACTAAATTCGAAAGCCTTAAGAAAAGAGCTGACTACGTTAAAGAGGTAGAGTACGCTGGCCAAACCGAAATGCACTTAGACCTGCATTCCATAATAAATAGACAACTGGCAGAAAAGGGCTACAGCGCTTGGACCAAAGAAGTAAACGGCAGATGCTTTAAATATCTCTACATAAAGAAGTAAACAGCCAAGCCCCTCCGGGGGCTTTTTTATTGCCCTATCTTTGCGTTAGCTTACTTTCATGTTTTCCATGTCTGTTTAGTGGTTTGGTGGTAGCCCCGTGTAATGCGGGGCTTTCTTATGCCGTAACTTTGAAGCATGAGAATAGACCATACAGTAACGGCGGTTACTACGGCTAACATTATCAGCCGTGCAGACTTTCGCACCTATGCCCGCGCCGTAAACATCACCGGCGAAGATGACCTAATAGATAGGCAGTTAGAGGCGTCTACGCGATACGTAGAGACCTACATAGGCCAGAGCTTGAATGAAAACCGAATGCAGGCAATCCTTTGGGACTTTGACGATGACCGAGACATGGACGCCGGCGAGCTTAGATACGTGCTTCCTATGGGTCCGGTAAGCTCTATTACTTCCGTAGTAGGTCAGGACCTGGAAGGGGCAAACACTACCCTAACAGCAGACGAGGATTACTATCTACTAACCGGCGGGCGGCTTCGCATTCCTTCGCCTACGGCTTACTCTACTTATACGGTTAATTATGTGGCCCAACTGTCCTACGTTACTGAGAACGTAAAAGAGGCTATTCTAAAGATATGCGCCGAGCTGTACCAAAACAGAGGTATAAGCGTAACGGGTACGATAGTAAGTAACCTTAAGGCGGATCTAAACAGCTTGCTGGCTAAGGAACGTACTAAGCTGTTCCTATGAATCCAGGGCTATTAAATGAGCAAGTAACGTGCTACGCCTACACAACGCAGGCGGATAGTATGGGCGGCTTTCGTTCTAAAGAGTCTGTAAGTTTTACGGACTGGGCGAACGTCAAGCGGTTAGGCAGTTCTAAGAACGCGGACGATGCGCGGGTACTGAACGTAAACCGATACGAAATTACTATGCGTTCCCGCTTGGATTGGTCCGGAGATATAGACGGCCCAGACTTCCCCAGCGATGTATTTAGAATAGAGTACAGAGGCAGAAGCCTGAGCGTAGACGGTCCGGCCATGGAGGGGCCAGATAGGGCCTTTGTAACTTTCCAAGCAGTAGAGCGGCAAGCGTAGTGCGTATAGAGTTCAAAGTAGACCAGCGCGAAATAGACAAGCTCATGCGCGACCTATCGGCCTACGGCGGCCGAGTGGCTAAGAAGATAGAGCAGGAAACCGCGTACGCTGCCTTGGAGGTTCAGCAGTTAGCAGCACGTAAAGCACCCCACAACCTGGGCCGGTTAGGTTCATCTATTCAAGTACAACGGCAAGCGCGATCCGTTAAGATTAGCAGAAGGCTCAGGGGCCAAGCTGCGCGGGTTACTTATATCGTAGGAACGGCCTTAAAGTATGCGGCCGCTGTAGAGTTCGGGAGCGTTCCACATTGGGCGCCTATAGCACCCTTAAAGCAATGGGCTAAGAGAAAGTTAGGAGACGAGGGCGCGGCCTATGCTGTACAGAAGAGTATAGCAAAGAGAGGTACAAAGCCTCAGCCATTTCTAAGACCGGCCTATAAGAAGGTTATACCAGGCTATAAGAAAGAGATTAAACGCATACTAAGGTCCGTTAGATGAAAGTAGGGGTATGGATGCCGTTATACGGCCGTCCGTTAGTTCTTAGAGCTGCTTTAGAGAGCTTTAAGGCCATGCGTATAAGGTGGCGAAATATGGGCATAGAGTTAGAGCTATGCGTAGGCTGGTCCCTTCCGGATGACCTTACGCAAGTGGTAAACCATTACGGCTATCCTTATGCGTCTGTATTCGCCGAGAATGACCCTTTAAGCTATAAGCAGGAAGCTATTTTAAATATAATGCAAGGCCGCTTTGACTACTACCTACAAATAGGCTCAGACGATGTGTTTATAGAAGAGGCAGACATTTATTACGAAGAGGCGCTAAGCAGAGGGGTACAGTATGTAGGATGCCGGTCCGTTTACTTTATAGAACCGAGTACCCAGAGGGCGGTAAGTACGGCAATGACCCATACAAGCGTAAACAGCTGTTTTGGAGCGGGTAGGCTATGGAGTGCCGCCGCTATGGATAAAGTGTTAGAGAACGGCCCTATATGGCCCAAGGCTATGAATAACCAGCTGGACCTACTGAGCGAAAAGCAATTTAAGGCCGCCGGGGTATGGATGGAAACCTTTGAAGAGGAACGGCCGTTTATTGTGGACATTAAGAGCGAGACGAATATCTGGAAGTTCAAGAAGTACCAGAACGAACGAGCCGAGGACTACCGGGAAATAGTAGGACGGATGGACAAGGGGGCGCGGGCCGCCGTAAATTTGTTACATGAAGTTAGCGCAGGGGCAAATACTTAAAGCGGTTTATACGCTACTAAAGGACAAGGTACTGGCCCCGGAACTGGCGGGAGCCTATAACCTTAACTACGTCCAGCGGGTCATAGATGACGGCGGGAGCATAATTGTAAGTACTTGTTTCAGCGACAATACAAGCCTAACGGGTTCTTATATACCTGCCTACACTTCCCAAACCCCAACCTTTGCGGACAAGGCTTATATCTTTATATATGGTCTTAACACAAACGAGACCGGGCCGCAGGATGAATTTATATATGAAGTGGCTATATCCGTTAAATGTGCAATAGTAGCCGAGCGGACCAGCATAAGCGCCGAGGATCTAAATAACTTCGGGGACACCGTAGCGGACCTTATGCAGCCTACTACCTTCGACAGCATCACCGTAACCGGCTTTAATATAGTTACTCAGCAACTTGAAGCGGTAAACTATGTACTGCCTGAGGTTCAAGATAGCCGGTACGAATGGTCTGTAACTTTGGACTGGCTTGTAAGAGTAGAAGAGATTTAATACATTCGCCGCGTAGCTTTTTCATATCGTTACGGTTTAGGTTTAGAAGGGTCTCAGGGGTGAGGCCCTTTTTTGTTTCTGCCTAATTTTGTACCATCTAAAAACTCTACATAATGGCGAAAATAGACGGCCGTTTTATACGCCTTGAATTTGGCGCAGGAACATTTCTTAAAGGGGTTACTACCTCTAACGTATCATTGTCTGCTGACATGATCGATGCAACTAACTATGAGTCTAACGGGTCTAAAGACTACTTGGCCGGTGAAAAGGGCGGGACCATCTCGGCTACTTTCCTTTTTGATCCGGATGTAAGCTCAGCCAACTTCGGGGACATCTTCGATGCTTGGGAAGGGGGTACTTCTACCGCTTACGTTTACGGTCATGCGTCTACTGGTTCGGAGGTTCTTACGGGTTCTTGCCTTGTTTCTACTTTGGATTGGGACGGTCCTAAGAACGAGGTAAGCACTTGCACGGCTACTCTTCAAATCACCGGCGCAATTGTCCGCGATGTCGCAAGCTAAAGTCTTATGGAATAACGGCGCATCCTTGCACCTGGGCGAGATACTGGGGCATGAGTATGTAGACGAGACCTACAAAACTCTAAGCGATGCGCTCTTATATTTCCAAAGGGTCCGGGAGGCGGAAGAGGACAAGCGAATAGCCGCCGCACGGGTTAAGCTATCGGACTGGAAGGGGTTTGCTGCTATCTATTTAGCGGCTCACCTTGCTTACTGCGATGATGCAAAGGATACACCAGAACACGACTTAAACAGCGCTTTAGGATATGTACAAAGTAATCCTGCTGCTATCGTTGACGTGCTTGTTATGGCCATCAACACCCTACCGAAAGCTACGGAAGAGGACACGGGGGAGGCAGTAGCCTAACTTGGGAGGACTTGCTAAACCTCGCTTGCGGGGACTTAGTACTAAGGGAGGCTGAATTTAAGTCCATGACGCACCGGGAGTTTATGCGCCGGGCGTTAGGCCATCAACGGCGCGAAGAAATGGAGTGGCACCGATGGAGGATGGGTATTTGCTATATGGTAAATATCCAAGCGAGCAAGGGGCATAGTATAACGCCTCAGGACGTTATTAAGCTGCCGATGGATGCGGGCCAGGTGGACGGCATAGACAATGAGACTAAAGAGGCGCTAAAACAATTTATGCGGAATGGCTAATACTATAGGCGAATTAAATGTAGAGATAGGCGCCAAGCTGGATAAATTGGAGCTGGCCCTGCGGCGTGTAGAGACCAAAGTAGGACAGTCGGCCAAAAAGACGGAAAGCGTAGCTAAGGGCCGATTTGGTAAAGTAGCAAGCATTATAAAGAATGCTTTTGCTATTGGCGCTATTATTCAATTTGAGCGTAAGATTATAGAGCTGGGTTCAGAGTTTCAGAAGTTTCAAGCTGTCTTAACTACTGCGCTCGGTAGTGGATCACTTGCCGAAGGGGCTATGGCCTCCATTCAAGCGTTCGCAAGTAAAACGCCTTTTAGTGTTCGTGAGCTTACAGACGCCTTTGTAAAGCTGACTAATCAGGGTTTTAAGCCTACAGAAAACGAAATGCGGCAGCTCGGAGACTTGGCCGCATCTACCGGTAAAAGTTTTGACCAGTTAGCCGAGGGTATTATAGATGCTCAGGTAGGGGAATTCGAGCGCCTCAAAGAGTTTGGTATACGGGCCTCACAGCAAGGGGACCAGGTAACTTTTACTTTTAAGGGGGTTACGACTACGGTAGATAAAACCGCTGGGGCTATTCGTGAATACATTACAGCGTTGGGCGATGCGGAAGGCGTGTCTGGCTCTATGAATGCGATAAGTAAAACGCTTGGCGGTTCCATATCTAATATGGGCGATAGCTTCGATGCGTTATTAGTGAGCCTTAGCGATGTGCAGAGCTTTTTACCAGTGGTCTTTAACGGCATGAGCGATTTAGCTACTATGGCCGAGGCCAGTATAAGAGCTGGGGGCTTATTAGGTTTTGCTGAGATTCAACACGCCCAGCAAATGGGCCAAGCAACCTTTGAGCGTTATATAAAGAACTTCGATGACCTGGTAGAGAAGTACGGCAGTAGCGAAGCGGCTATGGAGGCTATGGAAAAGGCAGCCAATAATTTAGAGCAAACTGCTTCAGATAGTAACGATGTACACGCTTCAACGACTCTGCAACTATTGGAGCAGGCAAAGGCTATACGGCGAGCTATGGTAGAACTTACTGAGCTAAACCAAGCTGAGGACGCCGCCAATAAAAAGAGAATGGAAGCGGCAATGGCTGCTGCTCATCAAGCCTTACAAACGAAGAAGCTTAATGATGAATTAGATAAGTATTTTAATCGTCTTAAAAAAGGTGAGAAGTTTAAGGAAATAGACTTAACCGACTTGGCCGAAATAGGAATGGAAGGCGAAGAGGGCGTAATGGATCAAATTACTAAATCAGTCGAAAAAACTACGGAGGCGTTAGCCTTAGCCGCAAGCGTGGGCAATACGTTTGGCGGCGTATTGCAAAGCTCTTTCGATGCAGCCTTAATAAGCGGCGAGAACTTCGCTGAGGTATTCGGAAATGCTATAAAAAACCTTATCCTACAGCTTATATCCGCAGCGGCAACAGCGACCGTATTAGCCGCAATCCTTGCGCCTATTAGCGGGGTAGGCTTTGGCGCTACTTTTAGAGGTCTGTTTTTAGGTACGCCCGGCGGGGGCGGAGGCATGGGCGGCAACTTCGGCCAGTTCTTTGTATCGGGTTCTAACCTTGTAACCTCTACCAATAGGGCAAGACAGCAAGAAGGACGGAGCGTACGATGAGCGAGAAGTATAAAGCCACGTTTACCGATGACCAGGAAAAGTATACCTGGATTCTTTCGGTAATAGATACGGACTACGAAAGCTACAGCGATCGCGTAACGGCGGACGGCGGCACGGTCATAGGTATAGGCTGCCTTCCTTTAGAGCTTAACGAGCTTGTAGAATTTAAGCGCCTCAGCCTTGGCCCGGAAGCCTTTAGCTTAGAGTATGGAGGGCGGGGCGATGACTTCCTAAAACCTTTAAAGGGCAGCCGCGTAGTCTTTAGCTTCATGGCTGAGGACGATGCGGACTTAAGTTTTATAGATGACGTAGCAAGCACCCAGGAACAAAGGTTCTACGTTCGTCTTTATAGGGATGGCTCTTTATACTGGCAGGGGCCAATACTTCAGGACCTTATGCGGGTCCCTTATACGTCATTCCCTGCGGCCGTAGAAATACAAGCTATTTGCGGCCTTGCTCGTTTAAAGGGCTTAAAGGTTCCAGTAGTTAATTACTCTAACATCCTGGACGCTATAGCGGAGATCTTACGGCGCTTAGATAGTGGCCAGCTTTGGGCAAGCACGGACGACTTTATACGCACTTCTGTACGTTGGTACGAGGACCGAACGTATACGACTACGCCGCCGGTAGGGTTAGATACTTTAGCGTATAGCCGCTTACAAGCGAAGTTTACTAACTACACTTTTAACAATGACGGCGAGAAACTATATAGACCCTTAGACGAGCTGTTAGGCACAATACTAAGGGCCTTTGGTGCGCGTATATTCTTAGCGGATGGACTTTGGGTTATAGAGCAAATAGGCGAAGTGGCCAACAGCCCAAGCCGGTACAATGTATACGAGCGGGATTATAACTACTCGTCAGGCGATCCGAGCGCGGCCAGCGGCATAAGTTCAACGGGCAATAGCTGGACTACAAATTTCCAACTGCTCGGAACCGGAACAACTAACAGAATAGGAACGGAAAGCAGCTGGACCTATTTACCCGCTGTAAAGGAATTTAGTATACGCTATGATGTAAACGCAATCAACAGCGCGGACCTTATATTCCTTCGCTCAGTAAACACTTATAGCGCCTTTGGTAATGTAGGCAGCAGCACTACGGCAGGTTTGTTTCTACAACTACAAGCCCGGCGGCATAAGATTGTAAACAGTACAGCCAGTACTCAATACTGCTATTTAGAGGCTTATGCTACCGTTAGGCTTACCGGAAGTGCTACTACGTACTACATGGTCCCAGGGCCAAACGTAGGTATAAGCGTATGGAGTACAACAGCGGCACGGCTTAAAGTATGTCAAGTGTTAGCCATAGTACCGGCGAGCGGAAACGAGATAACAACACAAGCATTTCCGGGAACGGACTTTAAGACCGACACTATACCGGTAAGCGGTCTGTTAGAGATAAAGTACGAGGTAGAGTTTAAGGAAATGCAAGACCCTACGCAGACAAATTCTAATGTCTCTTTGGGTACTATAACTGTAGCAGATGGGGACCGCTACTTCGATAACCGAGGCTTCCGAGCGTTTATGTCTGGACGCTTAGGGACTGAGTCTTTTGATGGCTACACCTACACGGTAGAGAACACCGTAGACACGGAAAGCACGGTAGAGGAAGAGTTAGACAGCGTATTTATAGGGGACCAGCTAAACAGCCGAGGGAGTAACGGACAGATAGAAATATATGACGTTAATAATACAGATTGGTTTCCTTCTGAGAATTGGAAGATTCGCGGCGTAGGGGTTGCAAGCAAAGACGTTTTAGAGCATTTGGTAATAACTGCAATGCAACTGCGGGAGACGCCTAAGCGCCTATTTGATCTAAACTACTTTGGGACCTTTGACCCTATAAAAGCCTTTACCGTAGGGGTTACTAAAAATTACCTTTGGAACTGGCTAAGGTTGACAGCGAGTACCAATTTTATAGAGACTGAGAGCTACGAACTTGAGCAGAGTAGTACAAGCTACACGGCTACAAATGAATATGATTACGTTAGCTTAGACGTAATTGATAACATTTTTAGAGCTTCCGGAGGTATAGGCGGCGGCATTGTAGGTGAAGCACCTAACCCAATAGGCACGCCGATAAACGGCCTAACGATTCAAGAGCAGTCCGGGACTATTACCAGTATACCAATGTCTAAGGGCCTACGTTTTACTCTGGGCTTTGCGGGGGACATTATACAAGTGGTCCAGACCGATGGGACTATAACAGAGTTTACCCTGAGCGAAAATGCGTTAGTAGGCGATACTACTTTAAGCGTAGAGAGTCAAGCTATAAGCGGCGTACTTGCTGAGGGTTCCCGCATCTTAGCACCTGACGGCCGTAACACGCTTAAGAACGCTTCTTTAACTACCTACGATATCACCCGGTTTACTAAGGCCGAGTTACTACTATTAGAAGAAGGCGGCGGCTTTGAGGACCCAAGCGATATCCAAGTCTGGTTAGACTTCTCAGCGGGCGGCCACAACTTCAGCGCGGTAGATGTAGCCATGACCGAAAAGGGCAAATTTGCTACGGTCTTCAACGGTACAAGCTCTTACCTGGCTAACTCTACTTTAGACATAACGCAGCCTTTTACTATTGCTTTCGCAATAAACCTAAAGGAAACGAACACGGGCCGGTATATTCTTAGTTCAGACGGAAGCAGCGGGAAAATATTTGACATCTACACCGGGACCGGCGATAATGTTACTATAAGGGTAGGGGCTACTTCTCAGACCGCACAGATAGCGCGGGACGAGTGGGTAATATTCCAGCTTGTAGTAAACGTGGCCAGCTCTAAGTATAGGCAGAACTTAGATAGCTATACTTCGCTAACCTTGGGAACGGATCATATTAAACACCCGACTATTGGATACGATGGGGGGAGCGGCTTTTGTGCAATGGACCTAACGGCCGTTTGTATCTTTGAAAGAGTATTAACCGATGACGAGTTAGACGGCTTGTTTATCAACTTGGAAGCCCGCATTTAATGCCTTTAGACAAATACGTAGACGCCTCTTTAGTTTTGGTCCCTTCTGGGCGCAAGGCTGGGAAGGCTTATAGCCAGATACCTACCGATGGGGACGGGGACCTAAGTTTATCCCGTGCCTCTATTAAGACCGAGGTAGACACCAGCGGAAACGTAGTGAGCTTGGCGGACAATGTACCGGGCTTGGACTTTAGTTTAGGGGCTTGTCCTTATTTGTCTTTAGATCCGCTTAGTACTAATATCTGCCTTTACTCCGAGGACTTTAGTACGACATGGGCCACGGGCGGGGGTGCTACTGTAGCAACAGACACAACCGTAAGCCCAGGGGGTAGCGATGACGCCGATACGATAACCTTAGACGGGGCAGCGGCGAGCCGGGTAGAGCAGTCTATAACTATGAGTACGTCTACCGTTTACACTTTGTCTGTATGGGCTAAAGTAGCAAGCGGTACAAAGGACTTTCGGTTAGGCTACAACGATGGGACAAGTACAACGGCCAGCGATGACCTAACGGCTACTACAGACTGGCAGCGCTTTGAATTTACCTTCACTACAAGTGCAAGCCATACCGGGGAAGAAATAAGGATAACCAATAACGTAGCCGGAGACCCTGGGGACCTTATCGTATGGGGCGCTCAGTTAGAGTTAGGGGACTATGCTACTGGTTATATACCCACAACAAGCGCGGCGGTAACTCGGCAGTCGGATGTATTCAGCTTGACGGACCTTATTACTAACGGCCTTTTAGGTGCTACCGTTGGTACGATGTACATAAAGGGAAAGATAAACGTAGAGGCCGGTAACGCAAATCTGTTTATACTATCGGACGGAACCGCAAATAACCGTATAAGGCTTAGCCAAAACCTTATACAATGCACTACGGCCGGGAGTAATGCTAATATTACCGGGGTCTTTACGGCTGACGCTGACGGCTATGACGATGTAAACTTTGCAGTAAGATGGAACGGAACAAACGCCAAGGTTTATTTAGACGGCACGGCCGCAGCTGCGGGTACTGCTGTATTTACTGCTGGGGCTGCTCTAACTGAGTTTGAGCTAAACGGCAAGAACGATACGAGCTGGATAAAGGAAGTACTATTCTATACTACTGCTTTGTCTGATGCGGATATGATCACTTTAACTACTCCATAGATGCCAGTACCTCCAGTTATACAGATGTATCGTTACGTCATGGGATCGGGCGGCGGCTTGGGTAACTTGCTGAAAGCCTCGGAAGAGTTCCAGCAGACACGCGACTGGGTCCGCTATCCTACAAACTCACAGACGCCAACGGTAAACGATGACAGCAGACCGGACCCAAACGGCGGCACAACTGCGGACCAGATAGGGCTTACCGCTAACACTTCCGCAAGGCTACAGCAGACGGTTACTTTAAGCGCTTCGACTGAATATACGTTCAGCGTATACGCAAGGGCGGTTAGTGGTACTGTAGACTTTAGGATGCGTAACGTAACTCTAAAGGATGCCGAGGTAAAGACGGCCACTACTACCGGACCGGACGGCGGGGGCTTTACTCGTTTTACCTACACCTTTACAACGACTACGGCCGGGTCTTATGAATTGGCCTTACAAAACGATACTAACGCCACGGCAAAGGATGTAATCTTTTGGGGCGCTATGCTTAACCAGGGCGGCACGGCTTTAGACTATGAGTATTCCGCACCTACTACGGGAGGGTCTGCACCTGCTCCGGCTTACGCTGGCTTCGGCGATGCTTTCGGAGGGGTTACGGCTTACTACTCTCTGCGCCAATTTACCGAGGCGGAAACGCTCAACGCCATACGGGTTAGAAGGTCAAGCGATGACACCGAGCAAGACATTGGCTTCGATGCTAACGGGGACTTGGATAGTACGGCTCTCACCACTTTTGTGAATGAGGAATATACACTTGCAGATGAGGACTTTTCAAGTAGCACGGGGTGGACATTGGGAACGGGAGTGAGTATAACGGGCGGAGTTATGACCGCCAACACTTCGGGAACAGTAGTTTCTTACAAAAATTTTGGTGATACGGGAGCGCAACAAGTACGAGTAACATTTACAGTTTCCAACTATGTGAGCGGAAGCGTTCGATATATGAACTTTGCAGTATCAACAACGGGAACATCAAGAAGCGCAAACGGAACATATACCGAAGTTTTAACGCTTCAAGAGGGAGGTAACGCCAATCATGGGCTTCAAATGCTGAGCAATTTTGTCGGTGATATTGACGATTTTGAAGTTGTACAGATAACCGCAGACGGAGCGGTTACAACCTTCTACGACCAAACGGGCAACGGCAACAATGCGACCAACGCGACCGCATCCGAGCAGCCTAAAATAGTATCAGGCGGAAGCGTTGAGACTTTAGGGTCAGACGTTACACCCGTAAGGCAAGGGGTAACAACAACCTTGGATATTAGTGGTGTTGAGTCTTCAGTTACCGGGGCTTTTACTCTTGTTACGAGATTCTATTTAAGGTCTCAAAGCGATTCAGATTGCATATTTGGCGGACGGGGGCTTACAGCTGGTGCGGGGCTTTGCGCCAGTTACCTGTCAGGGGCGTGGAGGTTTGAGGTTGTCACTACCACAGGGACGAGAGCTATTGTTGTTGTGTCAGATTCTAATACACCAATTAACAATTGGTACAATGTTATCTTCACTTGGGACGGCACTACCGATTCTAATGCCGTAAAAGTATACTTAAACACAAGCTCCAATATATTTACTGCTACTGCTAATGGAACAGTAATTAATTATGACGCATCCTACCCTATGTCAATATTTAATGCTGACCGAAACTCTTTTGACGGCGGGTTAGCCACTTGGACTATATTCGATAGTCAGGTAACGGATATAGACGGCTTATTTACTGCTATCACGCCATGAGTTGGTACATCGGAACATTAGAAGAGGTTGAAGCCTACAACCAAAAGATAAACGAGGCGAAGGCGTACAAGGGGTCTATCACTTCCAACTGGGCGAACCCACGGCAGCACCCTGACGGGAGCAAGTGGGCGATAATTGCACATAGCACCGAACCCGATGAAGAGAGCGGCCTAACATTAGTTGAAGAACTGACAGAAGATTGGACACCGAGTGAGGCCCCTTGACACTATTATTATCCATTGCTCGGCAACACCAGAAGGCCGGGACGTTTCAGCCGATGACATTAGAAGCTGGCACAAAGCGAGAGGCTGGAGGGATATAGGCTACCATTTTGTCGTAAACATAGACGGCTTTCTACAGATGGGCAGACCTATAGAGCAGATAGGCGCACACGCTAAAGGGTATAACCGTAAGTCTATAGGCATCTGTTATATCGGTGGTACGGATGCGGATCTAAACGCAAAAGACACGCTAAACGAGAAGCAGCGGGAAACTATCCAGGCGCTCATTATAGACCTAAAAAGGTCATATCCAACCATAACCAACCTTATCGGCCATAACGAAGTATCGGCTAAGACTTGTCCTAACTTTGTAGTAAGGGACAAGTTCACGCTATGAAGTCTACTTCACAAATCGGCCAAGACGTTTACGTACTTAAGCAGCTGCAAAACTTACGCGGCGGCTTCTTCGTAGACATTGGCGCGGGACACCCTGAGCAGATAAATAACACCCATCTTTTAGAGAAGAGTTACGGCTGGTCCGGAATCTCGTTAGACCTGGGTTATGCGGATGAATGGGAAGAGCAAAGAGACACGCCGCTAATAGTAGGCGATGCGCGTAAAGCTCGCTTTAAAACGCTGTTTAAAAAGCATAACGTACCCAAAGTAGTGGACTATCTGTCTATGGATTTAGAGCCGCCTACGGTTACGTTAGAGGTCTTAAAACGGATTCCCTTCGATGTGTATACATTCCGGGTCATAACTTACGAGCATGACGCTTATAGGAACCTGGGAACTTTGGAGCCTTCGCGGAAGCTACTTGAAAAGCACGGGTATATTTTAGACAAGACTGTAAATAACCAAGAAGATTGGTATATAAATACGAACCTATGAACTGGAACTTAAGCGAGATCGGTATAAACATTGGCCTAATGGTGGGCGGTTTTTTCGGGTCTCTGATTACCATAAAGAAAAAGCGTTCAATAAAGGAACAGCTGTTAAGCATCATTACCGGAACCATGAGCGCCAACTACCTTACGCCGGTTCTTATAGATTGGTTCAGCCTTCAGGGGTCCAGCCAATACGGGACGGCCTTTATAGTAGGGTTCGGAGGGCTTAAGCTGGTAGAAGCTCTTTACGACAAGTTCTTTAACAAGGTAGGGGCATGAAAGACTTTGTTTTGAACGCCCTACAATTTACCGTTATTGCTCTTCTGGCCTTTGCTCTGTTTGCTTGGATCGAGCTTAAATTTTTCTTGCCCCAAGTAGAAAAAGACATCTTAGACCACTTGCCCAAAGATTCGGCCTACCATGCCGCCGACACCATCCGCTAAGGTTGAATATGCGATACAAGGGCAATTCCTCTACATTGTGGTCCGCTATTGGGACGAGTACGGCGAGAACTGCGCTGCTATTTATCCCGTTTCTTTTCACGCTTGTTAGCTGCTCGGCTAACTGGCACTTAAGAAAAGCCATAGCGAAGGACCCGACTATAATTAAGCCGCAAGTAATTACCTTAATCGACACGGTTATAGTAACGCCTCCGGAGCGCGTAGAAACGACTTTAGTAGCTCTTCCTATTGACACTATAACAATAGAGCGGGAGCGCCTTAAAATTAAGATTAGGCGTATTCACGACACCCTAATAGTGGACGGCGAATGTAAGAGCGATACTATTAGAATTACAGAGACTATTGAAGGCCCGCCGGTAATTAAATATACCCCTCGTCCTAACTGGGAGAGCTGGTTAATTTACGGGGGCTTGGGGCTTCTGGCCTTTCGCGTAGTGTCCAAGTTTTTGGGCTGAGTAATTCACTAACTTTCAAACCTTTGTAATTTTGTATAACCAGACTATGGACCGAATGAGTAACGCGTATTACAAAGACCCAGAAGTAAGAGCGCAAATAGACCAGGTTTTAGAGAAGAACGCCCGGATGTTTGCGAACCTCGGCAATACCTCTACGCCTGATGAAGTGAAGTGGGCGAAGAACAAAGAGCGCCAAAGGTTAAAGAGGGTACAGCACTTGGACCCGGTAACTGTTGGAAGTATGCTTATAGAAGATTAGGGGGCTTATTGCGCCCCTTTTTTATTATATGTCATGGCCAATAAAGAACAGCTAATAAAATTCGTTAGGGAGCATTTAGGCGAGCTGAACAGACCTAAAAACCCAAAGGGGTTAAAGACCCTTGCTAAAGAGTACGCGGCCATCTACGGCGGCGAAGTAGAGAACATCCGGTACATGATGCGCTACTATACGGGCCGGACCGGAAGGAAGAAAAACAAAGTATTAGAGGTAAGGGATCGGGACCGGGGCGAAACCCAGCCAAAGCGCCCTTATAGGTATGCTAAGGTTTTGGTATTTGATATTGAGACTTCGCCAATAATAGCCTACACCTGGGGTATATGGGGTCAGAACATACCGACCGATAACATTATAAAGGACTGGTTAATCTTGACGTGGGCGGCTAAGTGGTTATTTGAGGACAAAGTATATAGCGCGAAGATCACGCCCAAAGAGATAAAGGCAGACGATGACAGCCGGATAGTTAAAGCGCTCTGGGCAATGATTGAGGAGGCCGATATAGTTATAGCTCATAATGCCGCGAAGTTTGACGTTAAGCGGATGAATACGCGCTTTTTAAAGCACCGGTTAGGCTTGCCCAGTCCTTATCAGGTTATAGATACTTTAAAGCACGCTCGCAAAAAGTTTAATATTACGAGTAACCGCCTGGACTACATAGCCAAGGACTTTTTAGGTATAGACGGCAAGATGGAAACGCCTAAAGGACTTTGGAAGCAATGCATAGAGGGCAGCTCTGAGGCGCTGGATATGATGGATAAATATTGCATTAAGGACGTATACGTGCTTGAAGATGTATATATCCATCTTAGACCCTACATACAGCCACATCCAAACATTGGGCTATTGGAGCACAGTAGTAAACCGCAATGCCCTTGCTGCGGTTCTGAAGAGCTGACCGAGATAGGCGAGTATAGAACCTACGTTAATACGTTTATGGCCTTCAGATGTCCAGAGGGTAGTATAAGTAGGGCCAGGGTAAACAGCACACCGAGAAAGACGCGCGATAACTTAAACGTAAGTACGCCGCAGTAGTTACAGCTCTTTAGTCTTTTGCTTGTAGTGTTCTATCTCTTCCTTTATCTCTGGTATACTCAGCTTTAAATTTTGCCCTCTGCGGCCTCGTAATGCCTTTAACCTATCTAACCCTATGCGAGCCTCTAAACCTTCGCTATACTCAGCGATAGACCCGTGCTTGTGCTGATTGCAGTAAACGCATTGTCCGTGTACATTGTCCTCGTCAAATCTTAATTCGGGGTGAGATCCTACGCTATAAAAGTGGCCAGCGTCATACTTACCCGAAAAACTACGGCCACAACTTATACAGCCTTTAGCCTTGTCTCGTTCCCTTATGTACTTGTTAAATACTACTTGCAGTTTTTTAAGCCAAGTAGAATACGTATAAAGAGCTTCGCGCATTTGCTTAGTCTCGGCCTTCCGCTTCTTAGCGTCTTGCTGCTTCTTGAACTCTAAAATGCATTTAGGGTTACCGCACACCGGCTGCAACGTGCTATACCTGGGCCGGAACCATTCTTTGCAGATCCTGCATTTTTTCTGTCTTACGGTCAAGCGTCCAGCATTTGAAGGGCTTTTCTGTATTCCTGCTCAGCTTTGAACTTTAACCAGCCCGGCATAAGATTGTCATTACTGACCAGCTTATACATATGGTACAGCGAAGCCTTAGCCGTCTGCTTAGTGGCCCGAACCTTGGCGCGTTCCCTTTGGGTATACAACGTCATCTTCTGCTCCATCTTTAGGTTAGCTTCCCTTATGTCTTCGTCCGTGCGTTTAAGAACCATACAGAAATTGTCTTCACATAGATACAGAATACGCAGTATATCCTTATCCCTAACGTCTACAAGACCCTCCATATTCCTAAGCCCGTGCAGTACTGTTGCATGGTCTTTACCAAACTCCGCACCTAACGAGTGAAGCGTAGAGCTTTTAGAGTAAGTGCGCTTTAAATACCAATAGAGCTGCCGGGCAATTACTAAAGGTCTGTAGCGCGTTCCCTTGTAAACATCTTCCAGCGTATAAGAAGCACCGTATACAGAGTTCACAGCGCTTAAAACTATTTCTAAAGCTGTGTTATCTCTCATCCGGCGAAGTGTAATTCTTTTACGTTGAGTTGGAGCTGGGTCCGTATACCGTTATCACCGTTCCAAGCGTGGGCCGATGGGACGCCCTTTACAAATAGCTTAGTCCCTTTAGTTAGGTGCGTAAGTATTTTGCTTTCTGGTCTAATCCAATAAGAACAGCGGACCCAAATAGTAGCGGCCTTCCCTTGCTCATCTTTCTGCCAAGGGTGGCGAGTGGCTATGTTAAACTCTATTACGAGCTTATCCGAGTTCTTAGGGGTCTTTAGCTCAGCGTCTGCGCCGAGGGTTCCGAGTGCACTTAGTTCGATCATGTTTGTTTGTTTTTAGTCGAATGAATTTAAGACTGCTTCTATAGCGCCGATCCGTTCGCGTAGGCTTTGCTTATACGCCTCTACCGCCTGAGGGTCTTGCTCTATGTAGTACCCTTTAGAGCTTGCAACGAGATTACGGACCATACCGTTAAGGCGAATGTAGTTAATAACCTTTCGGACCCTGGCCCCGTTTATCTTGAAATTAAACGGCTCAGCCTTCAGAGCTTTAATAATCTGTCCAGAGGTTACGGCGTTATCCTGGCCTACCTTAGTCCGTAGTCCGGCGAGCATGACCGGTAAGAGGTTGTGCTGTTCCCATGCCGTTAGGGGCTGGGTCTGCTCTTCAAAGCCGATCATTTGAGTACAAAGTTTTCGGCCGCTTCCTGCAACAGCTCTACCCGTGCCTTTAACTGCTCTATGTGTTCCTCGCTGTATTCAAGGTCCCAGATGCGTACGCGCTCGTCTACTTCGATGTCGTCAAATACGTGCATCTTTCTGAGCTGCTTACAGTATACATCGTATTCGGGGTTATCGTCCATGCCTTGGAACTTCCAACGCGCCGCACTCTCTAAGCCTATTAACGTGTCCTCTGGCGTGTTAATAAGGGTATAGACTAACCGAGCGTGCTTTAGTCCCGTAAGCCACATATAGACCATCAACTGCCAGCCGTAGTCTGTAAGCATACCGCTTTTAGTATGTACGCCCTCGGCTTTCCAAAACGTATCGAACGTCCAAGCGGTTTTTATGTCTAATACCTCTTCGTCTGTTAGAAGGTCAGGCGTACCCGTTGCCCATTTGTTAGTTAGGTTCTTGTCGTTTTTCTTGTACAGTATTTGGTTCTCTTCAACCAACTGCAAAAGGCTTATGCTTTGCTCTTCGCAGCGTATGCCTTTGTCCATCTGGTCCGTTCGTACCGGCATACGGCGGCCGTACTTCTCAGCTATATACCATTCTCTTAAATAGGTCTGAGCGCCTACGGGTAACTCGTTCTTTTTGGGGCTGCCCATAATCTTACCCGCCTCGCTTGCTCTTATCTTAAATGCTTTCATGCTTCGCGCTTTTTGGTGAATGCCTCGTTAATGATAGGGTTCGATAGTTCCTGCGGGGTAATAGACGCCTTTACAATGTCCCAAGGATTAGCCGCGATCCATTGCGCTGTCCTCTTTGCCTCTTCTTCTCTGTTAACCTCGTCCTGGCTTAATACTTCCCCTTCTACTATTTCCATCTCTTTGTACTCTTCGGGGTTGTAGATGTCCGCAGCTATACCCAAATCGGCCGCGCACTTCTTTAATGCATCTGTAGCCGCACCTTTTAGATCATTGCCCAGGTCTAACGGCGTGTCGGTTCCTTTCCTAAACTTAAGGTCCTGCCGGCCATATTGCATCTTTACTATAGACTTACCATTACTGCGAACGGTTAGGCGGCCTTTTACAATTACTTGCCGGGCCTCAAGGTTTACGATTTCATCGACTATTTCAAAGTCCCAGTCCCAGCCAAAGGCCAGATTTAGAACCTTCTTTACATAGCCCCCACTTACGTAGGTCCATTGGCCGCCGCCTTTCGCTGGACGTTTGCGGGTGTACCTCGGCGGGGTTCGTTTGAGAAAGAAATTGATTTGCTCAAGGTCCAAGGCTAAACTGTCTTTAACCTTTATTACCTCTTCCTTTCGGATTTGCGGGACTGCTTTTTTACTGTCCATTGTTATACGTTTGGTGAGCCACAAATATAAACGGCTTTTCTAACTTTTCGCAAAAAGGGGTAAAAAGTGTTAAAACGCGGACGAAATGTTAAAATTTAACCGCTATCTAAAAACTTGTTTATATTCGTCCCAACCAAATACATTAAACCATGATTAAACAACAGCTTAGAACCTGGGACATTCAGGGCATACCGGCGGACGCTGAAGTAGCTTCCGTGGAAGTAGAGTACAAACTGGACGTAATACCAGTAGACAGTAGACACGCGCCCGGCATCACTATAATGATAACCGGCACGGCTACTATTTATATGGAACACTTCCGGGAGGTAGTCAATGAAACGCACCATGCAGGGCGCGACATTGTAATGGAAATCTATAAAGAGTCTAAGGAAGTAGTAGACATCTACGGCTTTGGCTTAGATGATCAAGGCGAATTTCTTTACCGCGCTGAGTACGAAGCTATCTTAGAGATAGAGGACCTCAGCGAAGAGGACTGCAAGGCTAACCTATACTTTTCTGCCCGATGATACAGAGAAGCGTATTTTCAAAGATGAGCGAAGAGAACCGCGCTAAAATAGAAGCGTATAAACACGCGGACATTATACTGCCCGAACTTCGTACTAAGGTTAGGCCGCACGAGCTTACCCTGCTAACGGCTCTTACGGTCTGGTACATAATGATGCCCGGCCAGAGCTTTAACCTAATAACCTTTAACGACTTTTTCAGCAATGAATAAAAGAACCTTTTTAATCCTTGGAGCCTTTACCGTAACCTTCGGGCTGCTCGGTTCGATCTATTGGGTCCTGACGGACGAGGATAGCCTATACGTAGCGCAGTTTTTTATGGACCTGCTTTGGTTCACTATAGAAACGGCTATACTTCTAACCTTCGTTGCCTACGTGCTTATCCAATTTCTCTACTATGTCGGATACTATAAAGACCTGGAAGAATGATAAGCGCGATAAGACACGATTTACGCACGGAGATTAGCCACGGGCTGAGCGAGCGCACGAACAAAGAGCTGGACCACTTAA
>Ga0208898_1000894_pt1 | contig 21343 bp, 29 predicted proteins | sample VirMetDEL_Mar_4_FD_184513 | JGI IMG/M metagenome (GOLD analysis project Ga0208898, IMG submission 184513) | Aqueous microbial communities from the Delaware River and Bay under freshwater to marine salinity gradient to study organic matter... | ecosystem: Environmental > Aquatic > Marine >...
TCAAAGAAGTATCCGATCAGTGAAACACACAGTGTGAACCACAGCTTCTTGCATGCTTCGAAGTTTCTGGCATCTTATCCAGATTTAGCAAGCCTTGAGCAAACCCTTGCAAACATCTACCCTGAGTGAACCACAACCCCAAGCAATTGGGGTTTTTTTGTATAACCAATCTTAATCAACATGTTAGACTACTTCGAACACAAGACAATCCTGCAGTACATCGGCTTAATGCTGATCATCATGAGCGGTATTCGTATACTGCATCAGATTGCATCCTTTGATTACTATGTACGAGAGGTTACAAGAACTAGAAGAAGCTTACATGAAGCTACTAAATACTTCTTGAAAAGCTTTCCGTACATGATCACGTATCTGATGTTTGCCATCGGTATCGGACTGCTTCACTTCTTCAAGTGATACAAGCCCTTCGGGGCTTTTTTTTGTAGACAGCGGTTTTAGATAGGTTTTACTGTTTACACCCTGGCCCTGAGACATGACACTCGGGGCCTTTTTTGAACTAAAATTTAAACCTATGAATGATCTATTCAATCGTGATGAAAATCTGATCAAAGATCCGGAACAAATTCCTGATATAATGCGTACTGCTAGATGCCTCAAAGGACTCACTCAGAAAAAACTTAGTGAAATGTCCGGAGTAGCTCCATCTACGATCGGTGACTGGGAGCGCTATACTCACAGTATATGGACCCCAAGCATGTTTCGAATCTTTCAAGCACTTGGTTACGAGTTTGTATTACGTAAGAAACGTCCTAAAACTACCTTGAGAGATGAGTAATAAGACCTTCATAAAGCTAAAGCGTTACGCTACCAGCAGAAACACGTTCAAGTATTACGACGTGCCATACAACAGCCTTATGGTAACATGTCTGTTTGATCTTAAGCTCATCATCAGAGTAGAGACAGGAACCTACAAGTTCAAGTCCAAGGTTCGTAACTCAGATCTGTACGAAGCAATTGAGAAATGCAGAGACAAAAGTTATCTGCAAGTCTACAATTACGTAGTGCGCAACAATATTGACCGCAAGGATTAGACAACGAGCGGTTAATGTCATGAAGAAGCCCTTTAATTAGGGCTTTTTTTGAACCATAAAACCAATCAAATGGGAATTTACTATTTGCGCATATCACCAAAGAAAGACATACACTCTTTCTTATACGAAACCAAGTTGAACATACTTGGAGGCTGGGCAGTACCTTTCAAAGGTGGTGCACTACAGACTGACTGTAAGAATCACAAGTTCCGTATCAGAGGAATACGTGATAGCAAGCATGGTGGTAAACTTGTAGTTATATCCAATCGGAACATGACACATGACGAGATCAAATGTGCAATCTTTAACACCAAAGAGAGATGAACTTAACTAGCAAATATCCTGGAGTACTTGCTGTATACTCAACAAGGAAATTAATTAGCACCCATGTAGGGGAGGCTTGCAAAAAAGAAATGAGTGGTTATATTTCTACTTGGTACGACCAAAGTGGTAATGGTAACGATGTTCATTGGTCTTTTGAGACAGAAACAAATTCAGCACTTTGGGACTTGCGCCATGAAATGGCTCAAGAATTTCTCGACATTGCCCTTGAGATGGGGTTAAAAACAGAAATTAAGTTTCCCACTTGTGTAGTTCAGACATTCTTGGAGTATGTTGAATTCTTTAACACCAAAAAGATATGAGTAAAGACAAAAACTTAAGAGACGAAATTGCAATGAGTATGACATCAGACACATTGCCAACAATTAATGACGAAGAAACAATGGCTTTAATCAACGAGAAATACGGGCTTGAATGGAGCGATAACCCACTTGTGCAAATTGAGTGGGCTATGAAGTACCAAGCCATTGTTAGATATATGTACGCAGATGCAATGTTGGCAGCACGATAGTAATTTTTATTGTGCCTAACACCCGCTAAGTAAACACCAAAGAGAGATGATGCAGATATGCATCACTATCGAACCAAACAGACCTTAAAGACGGAAATAAACATCATATCTATGAAAACAAACAACTCCCTTTGGGAAACGCGTGATGGTGAACGCATCCCAGTAGACAAACTTGATGACTTCCATTTGGAATGTATTGTACGAATGTTCTTGAAATCAATTCCTAAAGACAAACTCAGGGATTGCGTCAGGGAGATCATCAAGTTGAGAGAATATCCTATCTTAGAAAAACAAGCTTTTAAGCCTGGTAACATCGAAGCTAAGTTTCGTGAAGCTGAGACTGAACAGATTGAAGCTGATCATGAATACCTACAAGGGCTATAAAACTCTAACATGGATATAATTGGCGAAGAGTATAAGACTTGGTTGACTACGTTAACCAAAGAACAGCTCCTCAAAGAAGAAACTAATCTTAAGGTGATGGCAGATGGTGAAATATCTCGTTACACAGAGATAGTTTCTAAATTCAAGCTGAACCTTCTACAACAGGTAAAAGATGACAGACGATCAGTTGGATCTTCATAAGATAGGATATGTTGTAAAGCTTAAAGACAATGGTATGCCTTGCTATGTATGGCATGACGTTGAGAAAGAGTACAACAAATCGCTTGAAGAAAAGTACAAGTACGCTAAGCTGTCTTTAGAAGATTTCTTCAGATTGTATCCAGTTGGAGACGCTTGGAATGACTACAGAATCAGGTATAAACTTGAAGACTTTGGTTTCCCTCCAGGACCCTCAGATGAATGAGGGTTCTTTTTTAGTCTAATCATTTAAAACCTTAAGTCATGCAAGAGAGATGTTTGCACAGAACTCAAGTATCAATTCAGAACTGCTACAACAGATTGTCTGTAGCCAAAAGAAAGCTCTGTAATTCTCACCCGACCGTTATTCGGATCCAAAAGAAAATTACAAAGCTTGAGCGTATGCAGAATACGATACAATCGAGTAAATACTTACAAACTCTGTAAGAAATACCAAATCTCCTAATCAGTTAAGCCGACTTACATTGACCAGTTGAGGTCCAAACACACTACTAAAGTCGCATAACTCTTTGATTAACAGATAAAAAGGTGTATCTTTATCTCCTTACCACGTAATCTGTAACCTTACAGATTCGTTAAGCACACCAGTAAATTAACCGAACAACCTTAAATTAAATGAACCCATGAAGGTAAGTCCTTTCGTAGCGGGCATCGTCCGCACAAACACCGAAGTAAGAGCAGACCGTGCGAGCCGCTTTGGTAACGCAGTCCGCAATGCATCTGAAGCACACCTCACACGCTGTCGTGCAGAGGTCAGTGACAAAGAGCTGATCATCGAGCAAATGCTTGATTTCGGACCAACGAATACTCTTGACCTGACTGTTGCAAGCTCAAACGAGAATGCAACTGAGATGATCGAGAAGATTCACAGAGCGCAAGTTGATCTTCGACTTGCCAGAATCGAACTCGAAATTGCTGAAGACCGTCACGATGAGTGGTTCGGTACTGAAGTAGATATCGAAGAGTAATCTCATAACCCCACTATATGTGGGGTTTTTTTTGAACTAAACCCATATCATTATGATATCTAAAGATCAAATCCGAAAAGACATTTTGGAAGATGTCGTGAGTGCCAAAGTTTGTTACGCTACGTCAAAAGCCAATGGCTTCTATGATAAAGAGCGTGATAAACTTACACCTGAACGTCTTGCAACCAACCTTGCGCTGATCACCAGCGAGGTGTCAGAATGCCTTGAAGCTCTTCGAAACATAGAATTACTTGAGTTCAGTACACCTGGAGAATCTATTGAGCACAGGGTACGAGCAGAGTTGTCTATGATATCTGACATCGAAGATGTAATCAAGAAAGATCAAAACGTAGGTATACCTATTACTGAGACTTTGGAGAATCCCATAGTTGACGAAAAGATCAGAGTCATCAAGGATGGTATCCTATGGGAGCTTGGTGATGTTATCATTCGCGTGCTTGACACAGTCGGATGGCTTCAAGCCAAAGCAACCTGGGAAGACTATGGTGATGAGCATGGCTTCGATGTGTTAGTAGCATTGATTGCTCTACGAAATACAACCCGCAGCAAAAAGCACGGTAAGATTATGTAGGTTGGTATTGACCCCCTGCCGGTTTGCCGTCGGTCGTGGGAAAACAAAGTCTGCTATGCGCGAGACTCCAACCCACTGTGGCCAAACAGTGTTTCATATCTCAATAGTAGAAAACGGCTCAAACCCCCTTCATTGGGGGTTTTTTTTGTCTAATCAAAAACCAAAGTCATGCAAAACATGCAATCTGATTTGGGCAAAAAGCCCGACGATCCAAGAAAATGCCATTACTGTGGTGATCCTATCGATCCACAGATAATATCAGCTTACTGTTCAGTGAGTTGTCAAATGGCTGCAGCAGTGGATATGATATCAGACTTCAATTAGTAAACTCTAAAATCAAACAACCGCTTATGAAAATGGTAGTAAACATATCGGGCCTGAAAGGCACCGGTAAAGACGTGATCGCAAGATCAATCGCTGAACAGCTCGAAGAAATCTACAAAGAGCGTGGCGAAGAAGGTCATCCAAACACAGTAATGAGAACCGTAAGGTACTCTCAATGGCTGAAGAATCTTTTCATGGAGTTCTTCGACCCTGTTCAGCACATGGATCTTGAAGATCAAGACATTAAGAATAGTCCTGCTAAGAACTACGTCCCGTATGTCAACGATCTTGTAAAGAAAACGTACATGTTCAAGGACAGACTGAATCCAACTGTGCGTGAATTGCTTATCTATTTGAGTGATGCAGTACATGATCAGTTCAATCCTTGGTTCCTTACGATCGCTCGTATTACTGAAGTTTTTGCAGCACCGTACGCAAGAGATTGCATCGTGTTCCTGCCAGACTGCAGACTCAGAGAAGAACATACGCATATCACAAAATGGATCAAGTCAATTGGTGGTAGAGAGTATACTGTTCGTCTCGAACGACCTGGTATACACCTGGAACCATACAGTCACAGGACAGAACACGAAGTGTATTCAATACCTTACGATGTCTTATACTTGAACGACAAGGACAAAGATTCTCAAGAACATAAAGATGAGATTCGTAAGATTGCAGAATCGATCATGATGGTCTTGGAAATGTAAATCAACAGCCCTGCTTATGCGGGGCTTTTTTAACTAAAAAATATTCTATGGTAGGACTAGCATATGACGTAGAGACATTCATGAACGTGTTCTCCATGGGTGTGTCACGTGTAGACAAAGAAGAACAGATGTGGTTCCGATGTAAAGGTCGTGATTCAAGACCTAAAGAAGGACTCAAAGATTTTCTTCATAAAATTGATACCACCTACTATGATGTTGTTCAATGGATATCATACAATGGTCATGGTTTCGACGATCATGTGATCAACTACATACTGCTGAAAGACCCTACAGTACATGAAGTGTGGGAATTTGCTCAGAGTATCATTCGTAACGAAGACATTCAGGAAGAGCTCAGGTTCTTAAGAAAGTTAGGAACAATGAAGTCATACGATCTACTAAAGATCTTCAACACTGTCGACAGGGTAAGCCTCAAAGCTATTGCAATATCGTTGAACTGGCCTTTGATACTTGACCTGCCGTTCAGTCCATACGAAGATGTACCCGAGGATCAGATGGATACATTACTGCGGTCATACAACATCAACGACTGTGACATAACTGCAGCTCTGTACAACAAGATGTATGGTGAGATACAGCAACGTTACAATGTATCTGCCAAGTACAACATTCATGTGTACAATGCATCTCAGTCTGTCATGGGTGCCAGTCTTATAAAAGACATGTACTGCAAGGCATCCGGTATGACACGCAGAGAGTTTGATGAGGGTCGTACGTATTACCGTGAGATCCAAATGGCTGACGTTGTTAGTAAGGATATCTCATTTGTGACTCCCAAGTTCAAAAGGCTGTACGACATGCTTACAGGAACTACATTCAAAGCTTCAAACGGATCTGACATTACTAAGCAAGACGCCAAGTTCACCTATAAGTTTATGTTCGGTAAGACCAGGTACACATTTGCTATGGGTGGTTTGCATTCAGAGCACCCGACATCAGAGATGCTCTTGTCAACACCAGATCGTTGGATGTATGACGCCGATGTAAAGTCGTACTACCCGAACATGATCATCAAGATGCAGACCTATCCAAAGCATTTGGGTAAGACATTTCTTGATGTATACACTCGAGTGGTTGAGCAGCGTATGGCATCCAAGGACAAGATCGAAAAGTATGCACTTAAGATTGCAGCTAATGCTATCTTCGGTAAGATGGGCTCTGACAAAGAAGCTTTCTACGATCGATTCTGTCTGTATCGTACAACCATCAACGGTCAACTACTATTGTGTATGCTGATCGAACAGTTCGAACAAGCAGGTATCCAAGTGTTCTATGCAAACACCGACGGTGTAACTGTATGGCTTACACCTGACACAGTAAATAGCTACAACCAGATCTGTGACCAGTGGCAACAAACTTTTGGTCTTATCTTGGAGTTTGCAAGTATTGAGAAAGCACTCATGCGTGATGTGAACAACTACACCATGTTTGTTTCTGAATCACCTGATGGACCACACTTTAAAGAAAAAGGTGAGTTCAAGCGTAGCGTTTCAATAGGTAAGCGGCCTACGCAGCAGATCGTAGCCAAGGCTATTCATGAACACTTCTACAATGGTGTCCCATTGGAGCAAGCAATACGCTCATCTGATGACATCTTTGATTACGCAATCTCTCAGAAGATTGGCGGAACACAGACCGGTGAGTACCACTATATCAAAATGCAAGACGGCTTGCCTGTACAGGCAATTGAGAAGACTCAGAAAGAAAACCGTTTCTATGCATGCAACGTAGGTAAGGGTGGTAGACTCTACAAGAACAGACAAGGTAGTCTGCACAACATGCTGAGTTTATCAGAGGTAAGAGTGATAAATGATCTTGACGAAAACTTTGATGTCGGCTCAGCTGAAATCAATTATAACTATTACCTTGGTCAAGCAAGGCGCTTGATGAGTTTATTTAACCAGCAAACACAGCTATTCTAATGAAAAAACCTAAACAACTGCTCTGGGATATCAGAGCGCTCTTCGGACTACAAGAGCTTACAGCTATTGTTTTGACTGTAGTTACTATAATGTTTCCTACATCATACATAGCTGTAATAGGTCTTTGGGCATTCTGCATTTGGTTGATGTACACTGTGTATAAAGAGCGAGGTTGTCAAGTACGGTTCATCAAGAACAGTAAGCTACCTAATCTTTTTGCAATCATCTATGTGTACGTATCGATGAAATGGCAAAGACTCGCCAGTCTGATTCTGATGGAGCCTAAATCCATGGTAGCAGACTTTGTATACGAAGAAGGCGAGGGTACCTGTTATGCTTACGATACAGAAAACTACGCGTATCCATTAGCTGGAAGTACTATCAACATACTGTTCGGATTGTCTGATAAAGACGGGATATGTTACGAAGCCATTGGGTTTTCTGATAAGCATACTTTGAGAGCATCTCTTGTACGAGAAGGTTACGTTAAAGAAGGCTTGACCAATGAATCCAACCGTGTATCTGGAGCACTGGTACCATATGAAGTTACACATGACTATGGTATTTATACTCGCAACTACACCGGTGTGATCAAGTCAAGACATGTCATGTGGAAGTCTAGTGGTCTTGCTATGCTGTCTAAGTATACTATCTGTCTTAACTCTTGGGCTTACTCAAAGATCATGTTGCCATCTCAATGTAAGAATGCAGTGCCATTCAAGTACTGGCTCAAAATTCACAACAATATCTAATGCGGTTTGTTATTCTAAAGTTCAACCCGATGGCGCAATGCACTGTTCTGGTGAACGACTCTGAAGGTATACCTATGGAGTATGATACAGAAGCCGCTGCTCAAAAGATGGCTGATATATTTACAGCAAACTCTAACCACAACTGCACGTACAAAGTTGTTAAGATGTCTCACACATGAGTAAAATTGTAATGATCTGCGAACACTGCGAGCAAGTCTTCAGTGAACATCGCAAAGAAATTGAAGCTCATGAAAGTGTGTGTGCTTACAACCCTAATACCAGAGGTTGTGGTACCTGTGTTTTATTTGACTCTGCTGCATGGGAGTGCTGCAGTGAAGACAGACCTCGAAAGCCTTTGCCCATAGATCTCGATGACGATGATCGGGTATATTGCAACTATCATCAGTCGATAGTATAAGAACCCTTCGGGGTTCTTTTTTGAATCATAAACACTTTAACTATGGAACTAGCTGTATATGTCTTTATTCTAGGTGTAGCTCTCATGATCGGAAGACTATTCGGATCGTGGATGTTGCGAATCGATGAGGTCATCAAGAACCAGAAGACCCAGATCGAGGGTATTGAGAAACTTCTTAAGGAGCTCAAAGACAAATGAGTTTCGTTAAGAATGTAGAAAAGCTTAAAGATTTACATTCCAAAGGCGTTGACAAGTTCATTCAGGGTGATGAAAAATACACCCTGTTTGAATACGCCACAGGTGTAGGTAAATCCAAGCAAGCTATCGACTGCCTCAAAGCCTTTGGTACAGATAAGTTACCAGTCATACTGGTATACTGGGAGGTAGCACACAAGCAAAACTGGTTGGACGAGTTTGAAAAGTGGGATGACTCGGGTATGATCGATAAGATCACACTTGTGACTTACGCTTCTCTGATGAAACATCTAGGTAAACAAGACGCAGAGTCAAAGTACCTGATGATATTCGACGAAGCTCACCACATGCTGATGCCTACTATCTGGCCTGATATTGACAAGTACATTCACCGTGCTGTCCTGCTGACTGCAACCATGCCACCCAAGAGATACAGTAAGATCCTTACTCGGTATCGACCAATGCGCATCAAGTATGACATTGCAAAAGCAATCAATGACTCTGTGTTACCGGAGCCAAGGATCTGGATCGTCAACTCTGACCTGGACAACTACACACGCAGTGAAATCATTGAGATCACCAAGGGTCCCAAGCAAAAGCTTGAAAACATGGAGACTGTAGTCTGTAACTATGGTCAACACTTTACATACTTAAAAGGTGTGAAGGTCATCAAGCTTGCCGTTAAGGCTACTCCATTCGAGAAGCTTACTCACCTGCAGCAACAAGTAGATTACAACGAACAGATCTACTATGCTCAAAAACAAAAGTGGGCACTTGTCAAATGGCAGAGAGCCGGTGGTGCACGCAAACAATTCATTGGTGATTCCAAGGACTACGAAATCAAGTCACTGGTCAACAAGATGTCCGGCAAACGCGGGATAGTCTTCTGCAGTTCTGTAGCACAAGCTGACCGCATCGGTAGCAAAGCTGCAGTGCACTCAAAGATCAAGACCAAAGAAAGAAACGAACGTATTGAGCAGTTCCAAGAACGTGAGATCGATACACTGTATGTCAACAAGATGCTTGTCGAGGGTATGAACCTGGTAGGTATTGACTACGTGATCATCGCACAGCTTGACAAAGAATCGCTCACCATGATTCAGAAGATGGGTCGTGGTATGCGTTCTGATTTCCCAGAGATCTTTATCATCGTGCTCCCAAATTCAGCAGACGCAGTCTACCTGAAGAAAAATATTGAGGCCTTACCGCAAGGATCGGTCGACAATTTAATGAACAGAGATACCCCTTAATTGGGGTATTTTTTGTATCTTAACTATCTAACACTATGGACATTAGGCCTTATAAATACTACTCCTTGGAGGAGCGGCGTACATATTGGCGCTCTTACCTATCCTCACTCATCGGAGCAATCAAAATCTTAGACGATGAAGATGATGTACAGGTAGCGACATTAAAAGCCAAGTGGATCAAAGCCAGTTGGACAGATCCAAAGCAAATCCAGGAGTTTATTAAGGACTTTAACAGAGAGAGTTTGATAAACCGAACTCGTAGTCAAGAACAAGCAAACATCTATTTCGAGATCCGACGTGTGATCGCAGTCTTAGATGTATTACAGTAAACCGCAACCTTAAACCCTATGATTATAAGGATAGATGTAAATCAACTCATCGAGTCAAACCTATCAGCCGATGAATTCTTAGCCCTTGCATTGATTGCGCAAGGTGGTGAGGAGTACCTCGGTATGATAAACGCAAAAGCTCTCAAGATCAACACACTTGTTGATGAAGACTATATTGACGACAACTTGGACATTACATCCAAGGGTCTATCGACATTATCTCCTGCGTACGACGACATTCAAACCATTGCTCAAGTAATGGTAGGTATGTGGGCAAAGTATCCAGGTAAGATGTCACCAGAGGCACACGTCAAGAATCTTCTCGAATGGTATGTTAGAGAGAACCCCGAGGTAAATGGTGACACAATACTGGAAGCCAGTCGTAAGTATCTGGACTCTGTTAGCGACAGTCGTTACATCAAGCGACTATCACGTTTCATTCGTGAGACAGACGGTATCAGTACAGACTACGACAGCATGCTTGTAGGTTGGGTCTACACAGTTCAACAAGAGTTCCGCAATGGCGATAGTTCAAGGCGTAACGACTTTGAAACTCAAGTGTAATGAATCCATATCAACGTGCTATACGACGTGTTGAGGACAACCTCACCAAAGAACACAACTGCATACCGTTCCAGTTCAATGGCGACATGCAGTTCTACTTACCCGGTATCGAGCGGCAGACATATACTATTGTGACTGCTAACTCTGGTGTCGGTAAGTCTCAGTTCACTGACTGGCTTGTACTACACAATGCCATCGAGTGGGCTTACAGTAAACGCAACGACGAAAAACCTCCGAAGCTGAAGATATTCTATTGGTCTTTGGAGATGGCTGCAGAGGTAAAAGCTTTGCAGATACTTGCACACCATCTATTCGTATCAGCAGGTGGCTATGATCCATCTGTTGGATTCACTGCGCCTCGCATCGGTATGAAGACAATGCTCAGCATCTTTGAGAGTAAGCGTATCAACAGCACGCAGCTAGAGTTGCTTAAGTCATACGAAGAATACTTTGATTGGTTCTACGAACATGTAGAGATATTGACCAGCAAGGTTTCTCCTTACGGTGTATACAAGACCTTGTACGATTTCTACCAGAATCCTGAGATCGGTAAGAATGTATACAAGACCGTGGAAAGTCAAGACTTTGACGAGTCTAAAGGTGAGTTTGTCGTTACTGAGAAACAAGTCTTTGACTACTACGAGTTCAGTGACGAATGGAAAGATGGCTATGTGATCGGGATACTTGACCACAAAGCATTGATATCCCAAGGTAAGCACAAGGACAAACGTGAAGCTATGGAGCAACTGTCAATACACTTATTGACGATCCGTAATATGTTTGGCCCAAGCTTATTCTCAGTACAACAGCAGAGTTCCAGTCAGGAAGCAAAAGATAATTTCATGCGTCCTACACTATCTGGTCTCGGTGACAACAAAGCCGTTGGTCGTGACGTCGACTACATTCTTGGCTTGTTCGATCCGGCTCGTGCTAAAGAAGACTTCTGCCTTGGTTGGGACATGAAGAAGATCAACCCTCGGTTCAGAGAGTTGAGTATTCTTAAGTCTCGCTACGGTGTGTCGAACATTACAACAGGTCTGTTCTACGACGGTACTACAGAATGTTTTTGGCATCTGTCAAAGGATGTCAACCAAGACGCTTGGTATCAGATTGCCAAGTCATTACCCATCGAAATCTAAATCAACATCTATGGCAAACTCAATTGCTTTGGTCGGGGCATCTGGCTCCGGCAAAACCTACTCCTTCAGGAATCTACCTCCTGAGGAGACTGTGATCATTTCACCGTACAAGATGAACTTGTCTTTCGGTGGAGCTAAGAAGAACTATACCAAGTTCGATCAAAGCACCAATCCCAACGGTAACTTTTGGATGGTACCAGATCTTGGTACCCTGCCTACGTGGCTTGGTGCGGCAAATGACTGGTCACATATCAAGTATGTGATCATCGAAGATTACTCGCACTACATGACGAACTACCTGATGTCAGGTGATTTTCGTGGTAAAGCAAACGGTAAGCAAGCCTACTCGCGTTTCGAGCAGTTCGCAGCAGACGTCTACCAATCATTGTTTGGTAAGACTCCGTACATGCGTGACGACCTATGGCTTATCTACGTATTCCACGATGACACTGTTGAGACCAACGTCGGACCTCAGCGTAAGATTCGTATAACCGCAGGCAGAATGCTTGACGAGAAGGTTGACTTGCCGTCTTACTTCAGCTACGTAGTATACACAGAGGTATCTACAAAAGCAGAGACAGCCAAGTCAGAGCGCTTCAAGTTTCGTATCTGCAATGACGGTTACTCTCCAGCCAAGATGCCTCCCGGCGTATATGACGAGGACATCGAGACTGTACCTAACGACATGAAAGCGTTGTTAGAATCAATTAACGATTTCGAACTCAACGGATAAGCGGATATCTGTATTTTCTTAACTTCGCCGTCCTTCCGCTAGGGCGGCATTAAACAACTAAATAAGCTATGGAGCTTAATTTCGGAGCCAAAACAGGTGGCTATGGTGTAAAGCGTAAGTCGGATAAGTATCCGGACACCCCTGTTATGACAATGCACGCACGTGAAGGAAAGCGTTCAGGCGCTCGTATCGAGCTGAACAAAAAATGTCAAGAGCTTCTTGGTCTCAAAGCCAAGGATGCAAAGGACGTTGTAGAGTACGTTCTTCCTATCCGTGGTGAAGAAGGTGGTCAGATCAAAGCGATCTTCCTTGCTAACTGCACAGGTAAACTGAACGTAGTTGATGAGAAAGCTACCATTCAGTTCAAGAAGAATGGTGTTATCTCCAACAAGATGTTCTACGAACTGCTTGTAGACTTCTTCAGCCTTGGAGAGTTCACTGAAGCTGTAGAGATCGAGCTGTCTTCAACAGACATCGATACTCCATTCGACGGAGTACTTCAGCTATCAGGCGTTGTGCGTGAGGTAGAAGATGTACCTGTTATGGGAACCAACGATCCTTATGCTGAGAAAGAGGTAGACGATCTGCCTATCTTGCCTGAGCCTGAGCCAGAAACAGTAATCAATCCCTAAATCTATCTAACCTATGTATGGTATAAACCAGAATACCCAAGACGCGGGTAAATCCACCGAGCAGTTTAAAGCCGGTGTACATGACAACTGCACAGTCGAAGCAGTTTTCGAAAAGCTTAGTGAGGACAAAGATTCCTTGCTAATGCTGTATATTCGTAAGACTGTGCAAGCTGGCAATGCCACAGTGAGCAGTGAGAATCGTGAGGTTCTCTGGCCTGTGAACCCTGAGCAAGTCAAGATGCGTAACACCGCACCACTGCGGTACAAGCGCACTGTGACCATGCCCGATGGTAAAGCAGTCACTGTCAACAAAGGTGAGGTCATGCCTCCCGATGTAGCTGTACAGAATGCCTTTAATGAGTTCAACTCTCGGATCAAGCACATTATGGGTGCTTTCCTTCCAGAGCAGGAGACCTACATTACTGGTGTAAATAGCTACGCTGAGTACGCTCAAGCGGTTGTCAAGAAATTGGCAGACCACAAGGACGTACCTGTTCGTGTTGCGTTGACCTACAAGACTGAGGGTCCTTATACGGAGATTCCTCGGTATGGATTGTTCATCGAACCAATGACCATTGCTCGTGAGGCAAGTCGGTTGGATGAAAACAAATTGCGAATGGTTGCAAATGTCGGCCAGAGCAATGCCGTAGCTGGTCCTAGCGGGGCTGCACCCGCACCGCCCGCACCTGCTGCACCCGGAGCATCAGCCGCTCCACCGCCGCCTGCAGTGCCCTCTGCACCGGCACCCCCAACCCCGCCAACTGCATAACAAAGCAGTCGGTTTAACTAAGCCCCGTTAATTCGGGGCTTTTTTGTCTAATCTATTATCATGTATGGAACCTACTACGAGTTAAACAAAGAAAATATTCTCAAACGCATTAGTCCACTCGAGATATTCCGTCGCTATGTAACAGACTTTCGACCTAACGTAACCATAATATCGCCCTTTGGCGAGAAGAACCCATCGTTCTGGACCATTGTCCGGCAGGATGGTAGTATCTATTTCAAAGACTATGGTAGTCGATCTGTATCCGGTGACTGTTTCGATCTCGTGATGTACTTGCACAACGAGAATTTCCCAAACGCACTTGCAAGAATCAACAGAGATTTTTGCCTGAACCTTGGTGCTGGTTCACAAAACGTTACAGATAATAAATCTCACGTCATTATGATGGAGAGAGAGAAACCTGTAGCCGAGCCATCACTACAGATTCATTTGCAGTACACACTACGTGGCTGGACAAATGAGGACAGTTGGTACTGGCTAAGATCTGGTTGTAACCTTGGACTTGTGTCAGAGGCTGGTATTAAATCAGCCGGTAAACTGTATGTAGCAGGCAAAGCGTTTCCGACGCACAAGTTTGCATACATCTGGCATACCCATGGACCTCATGTCAAATTCTACCAACCATTTGCAAGTAAGAAATACAAATGGCGTAGCTCAACCAACAACGATTGGTTGCAGAACGAATCCCGATTGCCTGAGAAAGGCAGTCAACTCATACTCCAGTCAAGTCTTAAAGACAGTCTCTGTGTAGAAAGCTGGACCGGTATACCTGGTATCGCACCTAACAGCGAGACCGCACCGTTCCCAGCCAGTAAACTAGATGACTTCGAGAAAAGATTTGACGAGATCTTTATTCTGTTCGACACAGACACCAGCGGTGTTGAGGCGTCTGCAGAACTATCAAGCCAACGAGGCTACAAACAAATCATACTACCAAGAATGGACGATGACAGGATCAAAGACCCGTCTTCATTCTGTTGGTATGGCGAAACCAGAACCTTAATTAAATCCTTAAACGCACATGGAGTTATCCTACGGAGTCGGCAAGACCTCGGCAACCAAGCCCGAGAATGATGCCGGCGATTATTCACTGTCAGTAAACGGTGATAAAATCAAATTGAGTCAGAAAGCATATGACTTTCTGGAGCTTAGTAAAGAAGACAAACCCTTCATTTCTTTCAGTCTGCAGTTGATACCAACACTGCTGTCGAATTCATTTACTGGTACACTAACAAACAAATACGTAAATGATGGAGACGAGAGTCTGATTGAAGATCGTCGATCATTTAGTAAAGCGTTGCTTATCTACAATGCGACTGACGCAATGATCAAGAGTGACTTTCGATCTCGTATTTATAAGACGCGAGCAATCAGTCATCAAATAATGTCAGAGGTATTGGTCGCTGCTTCTGATAGCGATGATAATGCATGCACTATGCAAGTCGTACCAATGACTTTCAAAGGCCGAATCAAATCCTTAATTATCTTAGAATGAAAGAGATAAAAACAGACCTCAACATCGTGACGATCGGTGATGATGAGTCAACACGTATGGAGATCAGTCAGACTGATCAGCACAAGTTGTTCGACTTGCTGCAGTCACCGTACTCAAACCCGATCGAATCGATCATCCGCGAGACAGCTACCAATAGCTGGGATGCTCACAAGGAGGCCGGTGTCGAAGAACCTATCATGGTTATGTTCGACTACACTCCTTCAGAAGGCTACTCTGTAAGCTTTGTTGACAACGGTATAGGTATGAGCCCTGACCGTATCAAGAATGTGTACACAAAGTATCTCAAGTCAACCAAGACAGACACCAACGACCTGGTCGGTTACTTCGGTATCGGTTCAAAGTCACCACTGTCCTATGTCGACGAGTATTATCTGACCACTCGGTACGATAGTATTGAATATCAGTACATGATCCGCAAGGGTGACGACGGCTTTCCTGTACTCGACCCGTTGGATGATCCAATGCCTACGTCAGATCGCAATGGTACCACAGTCAAGATGTTCATTGCATCTATCGACGACTTGATACTGTTCGAGAAAGGTATTCACAACCAGCTAAAGTATTTCTCACATCTGTATGTGGTAGATAACTCGCAGGTCATGAACCTTGGTCAGCTCAATGATTTCAAGATCGTTGAGGGTAAGAACTTCATCTTTCGTCGTGATGATGACGCCAGTACAAAGAGATCAGATCTTGAACTGGTCATTGGTGAGGTGCGATATCCTATCGATTGGAAAGCTATTGACATGGCTCCAATTGCATTCAATGGTAACTTCAGTCTTGCTGCTAAGTTCAAGATCGGGGAGCTACCTGTAACTTTGACTCGCGAGAGTGTAAAGTACAATCTTAATACTAAGAAGATCGTTCGTGATCGTATTGATCAGTGCATGAAAGAGTTTCACGAAGTCGTTGGGAAAACTGATCAGAAGCCGTATAAGCTTCAAGATAATACTGACTTTGAGAGGTATCTGCTTAAGCCATCACCGGAGTCTATGATCGACGGTAACATCAAGATAGATGATACGACTTTTGTAAAGTACTATGTCGGTGATCTTGATTTCATTACTGAAAAGCATGAACCATTTGAATCATCGCTTTCAGGATTCGGTGTAAGAAATCGAGTTGGTATAGAAGGCTCTGACTGGTCTACAAGTCTGAGAGACCTGCAGTCCAGATACCTTGACTTTGCTGAAGCTTTGATAGATGCTTTCCGGTATCGCAAAGGTATCTTTATTCAGTACAGTAATAAAGACACTGGTCAGGTATCACAGATACTTGAGTCAGGAAATCAGACTTTCCCTGTCAATGATACCTTAGTAAATCTGGCATCATGCAAAGAATACAGGTATTCTCACCAAACAGATACTACTTTTCGCTTTAGAGAAAGTCAGAAGATGTTCCTTGAAATCTCAACAGATGATGAGATACGTAAGAGCACTCTTCGGAAAGATTATTTGCATAGGTACCATGCTACTATGGTAATACCTGAGCACATCTTTATGGATGTGTGGCAAAAGTCTTTTGATGTCGAGTGTGAAGACGCTAAAGAAATCATCCTTACTGCTATGAAACTCGGTAAGAGATCTTTCCTTACGTCTTACAATATTGCATCATTGTTGACTCATGACTATGGGATCAAATACCCTGATCTCAACGATGTAAAATTTGATAAGGATACATTCCTCGAAGGCGTGTTCCAAGGTCATGTCAAACCTAAGAATACTGTAATACCGACTGGTTCTATTCATTCTGTATTCAATTCAAGAAGTACATATGAGTCTAAGAAAACCAGGTTCTCATGCAGGATACTCAGAGAAACTTGCGAAGAGAGAGGTGCTATAGCAATGTTCTATAGAAAAGCAGACGTTCCTATAAATAGTTGGGCTATTGAAGGTACGCTGAAAAGCTTAGGTTTTCATAATCTAGTTATGGTACAAGTTGATACCAAAAACTACAAGGCTGCACCTGGAGAAGGCTTCATGACTTACGATGATCTTATCGGTACAAATGGTCGGTTAGTAGAACGATTCAAAAATGCATACTTGACGTACTACTATTACAGCTATGTAATAGAGCATCCTATTTACAAGGAGGTATTAGCTGTTCGACAACTGATAAATGATCAAAACTCTGTAGAGTATATGGATGATTTGATCGTTACTAAGTCATCAAAGTCTTTGGATTACATCTTCCAAAATTATTTCGCAAAAAAGTATGGATACTCAAGGCCATTTGAGACCCTTAGTAGTCGTGAAATAATTGTCGAGTGTATCAAGAAGCATCATCCTGAATGGCTTTCAGAAGAGTCTGCGATCAAGCACGATATTGATCTGATATTCAAGTTAAAAGAGCTTGAACTACTTGCAGGAAGTCTTATCTTTAATAACGATCGCAAGATGCACTTTAATAAGAATGATCTTGACTTGATCATGCTTAAGCTAAAGCCATATAAGTACATCAATGGCCCGTACCGTAAAGAGTTCTTTACGTCTAGAACAGATATCCGTGACGGACAATCTATCGAAACTTTAATTAACAACCTAAACAAACAAAAAGATGTCGATTAAGACAGAAGTAAAACAGCGTAAAAAGCTGACCGTTGTAGGAGACAAGATCACAGTAGCTTTCTCCTCTGAACCAATGCATCGTTTGACAATGAATAACCAGGACGAAGTCGATGATTTCGTCCAATGGTTTGATGCACTTGATCCCATAGATCCGGATCATGTAGACATATTCAGAAACACGATCACCACCTACATCTCTCCAGTAGAGATGTCAGAAGGTATTTCAAAGAGTGTTGAGATGTCTGCATTGCTGGCCAAGGTCAAGCAAATCCAAGCCAGGTATCCAGAAATCAGTCTGATCGAGGGTCGGGTATGCCTTGATGGTATCGATGTATCCATGCCGGAGGTCATCATTCGTGAGATCATCCGTCGTAGTCAAGCAGACGAAGACATGCAGTCTCTGTTCAATTTCTGGCGTTGGTTGATCCTGAATCCAGACCCTGAGGCACGCGAAGGTGCTTTCAGATTCATCACGGATCTGAACTTGAGTTTGACTCCCGAAGGTTTCTTCGTAGCTTATCGTTCAGTTGTGCACAAGCATACTGAATCAGAGGACGAAGCACCTACTATTGACTTCGAAGAGACTCTTGATCAGTTGTATGATCTAAAAGATCAATTCCGTGGTCACGGTCTGTTCGAGCATCAGATGCATGTATGGCGTATCATTCTTGACAATGGTATGGAGCAGTTGTATATCAACAACTCCAAAACTCGTGGACCATCTGTAAGCCAATTGCGCTACAAGAGATACAAGACCGTTTATCCTATCAAGAATTCGTACGGCAACGTTAGAAAGTATGCTAAGAAGTTGTACAATGAGATAATAGGTGACAAACCTCACGACTCTTTTGCATCTGATAGGTATGTTAGAACCTTAGCTAAAGAGGTTCGCTATCAGTATGAAGGTACGTACTTCGATGTGCTTGAGACTTTGTCCAACGCAAAGATGCGTCCTGCAGAGAATGAAGTATTCACTGACGCACATACTCACACTATGACGATCCGTATGCGTACACCTGTAAGCATGCCTCGTCAAGACTGTGATGCAGATCCAAACGTATCTTGCTCTCGCGGATTGCATGTTGGTTCCGAACGATTTGGTATCCAAGGTTTCGGTGACAAGCAGATCATGTGTCTGATCAACCCGCAGAACATTGTAGCTGTGCCTTATGAGTATGGTACTGGTTACAAGATGCGTGTATGTGAGTACCTGCCATTTGACCTGGTCAAGCGCGACGAAGAGGGTGCGATCATCAGCCCCAACATGACACTTGAGTCTGAGCAGTCCAAGGATTACTGTCAAGTAACCAAGGACTATATCAAGGACTTGGTCAAGAATACCAGCGCCGAAGAATTGGTCAACTATCAATTCAACCAAGTGTTGAACAAAGCAGACATCAAAGAGCTGATGCTCAACATTCGAGACAAAGTACTGTCTCGTAAGAGCATTCTCTGATCGAACTAAAGCCCCTTAACTGGGGCTTTTTTTACTAACCAAAATATTTTAACCATGAGTAAAAACTCATTTCCCGGGATGCCTCTCACAGTGTGTGAGGACCCAAAAGGTGGTATCCACCAGTCAGATCTTGTAAGCCTAGCTGAAGGCAAGCTTAGACGACTTGATCCAGATACCGCTCAAGAAGAACGTGACAAGATGGATGACTACCAGTCCATCAAGAAAGGTAATGTATTCGAGCACATTGTTCAATACGGAGCTATTCCAAATTGGGTCATTATACGTAAGCAACCTATGCTTAGCGGTCAAGAATTGACATTAGCAGAACGCATAACTGCTTTAGACATACCAAAGTGGACTGGTCAGCATGTATTTGAATGCATGAATCAACTAGACGCAGATAATAAAGTTCTGTTCGGTCAACTTAGAAAGGAAGAAAGCCGTATGAAAAAAGCTTTAGACTTTTCTGAAAATGTAGACTTTGGAAACTTTGTGCTAGAAAACATTGCCATCAAGAGAATACTTGATAAAGGAGGTGTCGTTATGGAGCAAGCGGTCATAGACCAAATCCAAGACCGTGCTTTGGAAACTCGTCGAATGCTTAATTACTGGTATGGAATCGATGACGATCCTAACGTACACGTCTACTGGCAGGTACCATTGGAGCACTCTACTACAATGGCCAAGCTCTTTGGTGTGCTAGTAGACCAGCTATCTGGTTATGAATTCAATCCAGATGACGAAATCAGTATCCGTGGTATTCTTGACATGGTCATAGTCAACACGCTCAAGAAGACTGTAAAGATCGTCGATCTAAAATACAGTGTGTATGCAACTAGCTGGGATTACCAGTACTATGCAGGATACAAATTCATTCAGTCTTCATTGTATGAGGTACTTGTAGAAAAGAACTTAAGTGATGGATACGAGTTGGTGTATGAGCCATTTGACTTTGTTGTTCAAAGTGAAAACATAGAGTCTCCAATACGTTGGATCGTGCCATCAAAGAAGCTTATAAAGTTCAGCATGATGCATGGACTATCTCGCAAGCATGGTTCAAGAGAGTTCCCTACGGTACCAACAATCATGGCTCAAATGCTTCATCTGCAGAACACACAGGACTACAGGATGCATCCTAAGTTTACGGCTAATGATCAAACCGGACACATTGTATGAAAATAATCCCTAACCTCGATTATACTCGATTGATAATCAACGGTGATCCAATTTTAATTAAAAAAACTGGAACTCAAGAGATTACTAAGATTGTATTTGAGGATGACGAAGGTGGTGATTTTGAAATAGTTTTGAATGAACTCTTTTACGTAAATAAAAGAGTCAATCGCCACGCTCCAAACAAAGGTCAAGTTTACAGGGCAGGTTTTATCGAGAATGTTCGTCTTAATTCTGCAGATAGCTCTAGCTCATCTATGTGGTATATAAGATCTCATAGATTAAGTCTAGCTTATTACATTCTTGGTCCAATGTTGCTTACAGATAAATTTGATCTTAAAAGCAAACTTGGTGTAGGTCTTTGTTTAGCAAACATCTATCATAAAATTGAGCTTGATACTATTAAGTGCAGTGAAATATATGTATTGTATCGTACAGCTATGTATGATCAAGATGTATACTCTTTACTGAGTACCAATGACAAAAAGCTTAACCTGACCAAGCACGAAAATTATGTAGACCACTTTAGTGTGGATGACTATCATGACATCTATGTATTTAAAATACCTGAAGAGTATGAAAAGATATTCGAACTATACTTGTCTGGTAAGTGGTCACAGTTTCCTGATAAATATCGCAAGATGGTTTATCAATGGGCTCCAAATAAACAACGCGAAAAGATTTGGAGATGGCGCTTTGAAAAAAACGATGTGTTGCGACTTAAGATGATGGAGCAACTTAACATTGAAATACCCAAAGACGCAGAACTATGTCAAGCTCCTAATGG
>Ga0208898_1000895_pt1 | contig 21327 bp, 18 predicted proteins | sample VirMetDEL_Mar_4_FD_184513 | JGI IMG/M metagenome (GOLD analysis project Ga0208898, IMG submission 184513) | Aqueous microbial communities from the Delaware River and Bay under freshwater to marine salinity gradient to study organic matter... | ecosystem: Environmental > Aquatic > Marine >...
TATGCTTACACCTCAAGACGTCGTGCCATTGGTAAGGGGTTGGCTCCAGGATGGAACAACACTTGAGCAATGAAGAAATCGCTTTATTCAAAGCGTTTCTTTCAAAGACAGAAAAGAAATCCTTCAACCTCGCAGATTTTTGTTTTGGTAAACAACTCGCGTTTGTGCAAGACCCATCGCCATTTGCCACGGCCGTTTGTAGTGTTAGGGCTGGAAAGACGGTCGGGTGTGCCGCTGACTTGGTTCACACGGCACTGGGGCGAGAGGGAATCGTGTGCTTGTATATTACGCTTAACCGCTTGTCGGCTAAACGAATCATCTGGCCGGACCTACTTAGAATTTGCAGAGAATACAACTTAGGAGCAAAGATCAATGAGTCTGAGTTATCACTTACGTTTCCAAACCGCTCAGTTATTTATATTTCTGGCGCTAAAGATAAATCTGAAATTGAGAAGTTTCGGGGTTTGGCTCTTGCACTTTGTTATATCGACGAATGCCAAGCTTTTAGGGATTACATCAGAGAACTTGTCGACGAAGTTATCGCGAAACGATTATTCGACTATGCTGGCCGTTTACGACTTATCGGAACTCCAGGCCCCGTCCCTGTTGGATATTTTTATGAATGCTCTGTATCGAAACAATGGTCGCATCACTACTGGACAATGTTCGACAACCCCTGGCTCCCCATTAAATCAGGACTCACACACGAGCAAATCCTGCAGCGAGAACTTGACAGAAAAGGGGTTACACGAGAAGACCCAAGCATCCAGCGAGAATGTTTCGGAAGATGGGCTTTTGATCCTAACTCGCTTGTCTTCAGATACAACGATTCATTAAATGATTATGCAGACCTTCCACATTATGGAACTAGTTGGAATTATGTTATTGGGTGCGATTTGGGGTATGACGATAGCGACGCTATGGCTGTACTTGGCTGGAATGATTCAGACCCAAAACTGTACTTGGTTGAAGAAGTGGTCAAAAACAAACAAGGAATCACAGAATTTGCCTCCCAACTCGATTCACTTATTAAGAAATATTCTCCACAAAAAGTAGTGGTAGACACTGGCGGTCTTGGAAAAAAGATTACCGAAGAAATTACAAGACGTTACTCCATTCCCCTTGCACCTGCTGAGAAACAAAGAAAGTTTGAATACATTGAGCTTTTAAACGATGCGCTTCGGACGCAAAGGTTTATGGCTAAAAAGAAATCGAGATTTGCTGAAGACAGTAAGCTTTTGGAATGGGACCGGGATGATCCAAATCCTGATAAATTAAAGATAAAAGACACGTTTCACTCAGACATCTGCGACGCAGTTCTTTATGCATTTAGAGAAGCGTATCACTGGGTCTACAAAGAAGAACCTAAAGCCCCTGAGCCATATACCGATAGATGGTACTCACAACAGGAACAAGAGATGTACCAACAGGCTTGGGATAGGCAGCGTCAATTGGAAGCCATCGAAGAACCTTGGTTTGAATAGTACAATATCTTTTTCCACAACAAATAGGCGGTGAACTTTGAGTAACCTCAAAAGGGTTTTACACGTTTCCGACTGTCATCATCCGTTCGTTAATAAAGCTGCATGGAAGTTATTGCTCGATGTAGGTAAAGCGCTCAAACCACATTTGATTGTTATTCACGGAGACTTCTTTGATTTCTACTCAGTCTCTCGTCACCTGCTTGACCCGCAAATGGATTTTAGAACGTGGAAAGATGAAATGGCGGCAGCTAGGGAAGGCCTTGATGAACTCATCAGCACAGTTCCCCACAAAGATTTAGTTTATTTAGAAGGCAATCACGAAAAGAGATTGATAAAATACATCCATGAAAAAGCGCCAAAACTCTCAGGGCTCTTTAAAGCCGAAGAGTGCATGGGATTACCTAGAGATATTAAATACATCCCCTATGGCCAAATGGGTAAATACGTTATTGGCAATCTTGTATGCGTGCATGGTTCTCGTGCTGGCGAAAACCCAGCTGCCTCAATGGTCAAAAAGTTTAGATCGTCTGTTATCTTCGGGCACACACACAAAATCCAGGAATACCACATCCAAAACGCCCACGGAGATGACTTCGTTGCCCTAAACATTGGATGGCTTGGAAATCAGCGCCAGGCGGCCGACTACATTCAAGATATATCCGACTGGACCCTAGGCTTTGGAATTACCTGGCATAAGCCGAGCGGCGCGTTTTTTCATCAATTAGTACAGATTTATGTTGAGAAGGGGATACATCAATGCCTATTCAAAGACGTAGTCTACAAAAGATAAAAAAAGGCGACCTAGTAGAAATCACTTTTTACGACCATGTCTCAACCGTCGGAGGCATCAGTGAGCCCATACTTTGTCGGGTCATTGGTGAAGTCGTGGCGGTTGATAAAAAGGCAGTATATACAGCTAGTTGGCTTACGACAGAACAAGAGCAACACAACCTCGATACGCATACGATACTTAAGAGTGTCATTCAGAAACTAAAGAAATTAAAAAGATAGGGCCGCCCCGTTTTCGTGTTTTGGGTTTAGGGACTGACTGTGCTTGCTAGACCGGAGCAACCCTATCTCAGTGCTGTTTCCTGGGGGAAACGTGAGCCCTTTTTACTTTGTTTTGATTAAATTTCAACAAAATTTATCCAAATTTGTCTTAAAAACACAGTTTTGTAACGAAAGGAACTCCCAATGTCCCTACCCTTTGTACTCAAAGAAGAAGATAAAAAAGCTGGCGGCGTAGTTGTAGAGCACCGAAGTGAGCGCGAACCACGCCCAAGAAACCTTGGCCTTGAAGCCGCTGCTGAAGAACTACTAAAATCCATGGAAAGAAAAGACGTTCAAGGCATGGCAAATGCTTTGACGAGCGCATTCTATCTATTAGACGCAATGCCACACGCTGAAGGAGAGCATGAGTAATGCCCCTTATCCAAGGTAAATCTAAAAAGACTTTAGAAAAGAATATTAAAACAGAAATTGATGCGGGCCGTGACCCTAAGCAAGCAGTTGCTATTGCCTACGCAGTAAAGCGCAGAAACATGGCAAAGGGTGGCGGGTTATACGCAAACATACACGCCAAGCGTGAAAGAATTGCCGAAGGAAGCGGCGAAAAGATGAGAAAGCCTGGAAGCGAAGGAGCTCCTACGGCTGATGCATTTAAACAAGCAGAAAAAACAGCCAACATGGCTGAAGGGGGAATGATGAAAGAAGCAATGTGCGCCCATGGCGGCAGAGTAAAGTGTAACCAGGGTTGCTACGCAGAAGGTGGAATGGTTGAAAACCAAAAACTAAACCCACACAATCAACCCCCGATGGACGCAAGATTGAAACATCAAATTGCCACCATGAAAAAGCCCGGCATGAATTTAAGTGAAGTTGCAAAGCTTGCAATGGGCGGAGTTGTTGACCAAATCATGAGCGAAAGAAAAAAAATGGCTGAAGGTGGTGAAGTTGAATCGGAAAGAGATTACGAGCCAGACTTTCAACACACTTTAGACTTGGCTAACGTTCATTACATGGAAGACGAAGAACACGATGTTGACGATAATCCAAGCGATGACGACAACAAGCTTGTTGGTCAGATTATGATGGAAAGAGAAAAGAAAAAGAAAGCGATGATGTAATGGAATTAAAGGACTTAAAAGAATTATTAAAAGTCCTTCGTGACAAAGGCGTTACCGAGTACGAATGCAACGGGGTAAAGCTAAAGCTTTCTGAAGAAGTGCCTGTTTCTAAATACAAAAGAAGGCAGGAAGTGGAAGAGCAGATTGAACCTGAGATGACCGAAGAAGAAAGGTTATTTTATTCTGCGATTCACCCCATGACACCGATTGAAGAAACCGCACAATGAGCCTAAAAACCACATTAAAGTCAAATTCCGGTAGAGCTACAAGAGTTTACAAAACCACCGACATGGGTATGCAATTGAATAAAGGCTACCGTTGGTGGGAAGCGAAAAGTGCAACCGAACGAAAAAACCAACTTCTTGCTACGGTGGCTTTTTTAAAACAAGGGCAAAAGTTTAGAACAGAAGAAACGAGGGTTTACAGTCAACTATATACTGGAAAGCCCATGGTAGGTTATGCGGGCCCTGCATTTAGTAAAGTAAGCAATCCACTCAACATTGCGCCCGGAAGACCTACTTACAATCTTATTTCATCAGTCACCGACACTCTTGTCAGTCGATTGACACAAGATAGACCTGTTCCTGTATTTCTAACTGACAACGGAGATTACAAAGAAAGAAATTTAGCTAAAAAGCTTAATGATTTTATCTTGGGGGAGTTCTACCGGACTAAGGCATACGAGATAGGAGAACAAATCCTGACCGATGCTTTAGTCCAGGGAACAGGCGTATTAAAAATCCATGAAACCATGGACAAAAAAGTAGGCATCGAGCGCGTTCTGCCTATCGAGCTATTCGTCGACCTTGAGGAATCAAGATTCGGTGACCCAAGAAGAATGTATCAAGTTAAGTACATGGACCGCGCCATGGTTGAGAGCGCGTTTCCTAAGCACAAGGCGATGGCCGCTGCTGCAGATAAAGGAATTTTAGAACAAAGTGATGCATCAAGAAGTGTTGCTGACTTGGTTGTTGTTGTAGAGGGCTGGGCACTTCCAAGCGGAGAAGACACAAACGACGGATGGCATTCGATTGTGTGCAGTGAAGGTGAATTATTCGGCGAAAAGTGGACCAAGCAAAAGTTTCCTTTTGTATTCTTGCACCACAAAAAAAGACCTGAAGGATTCTGGGCCCAAGGAGTTGCTGAATCTTTAATGGGCACGCAACTAACGCTAAATGATTTATTAATCACGATTGCACAATCTATTAGAACCATGGGTGTACCAAGAGTGTTTGTTGAAGAGGGCTCTAAGTGCAATACAGCAAGTTTTGTAAATAAAGTAGGAACAGTGATAAAGTATAGGGGTGCCGCTCCTATTTTTGCTACTAGCCCATCAAACGCTCCCGAGTTGTACGAAGAAAGAGCACGACTCATACAATTCGGTTTTGAGCAAGAGGGCTTGTCCATGCTTTCGGCGACAAGCCAAAAGCCGTCGGGTCTCAATTCAGGAGAGGCACAACGAGTATATCAGGACATCAACTCGGATAGATTTGCGTCGTTAGAAAGAAGGTATACAAACTTTTATGTGGATCTGGCTTACCAGCTTATTGATAAGGCCCTTGATATCGCGGAACGAGATGGAAGCTATACTACAATCTTTACAGACAGAAAAAAGGGATGCAAACAAATCGAGCTACCAAAAATCAAAATGCTCAAAGACCCGTTCGTTATTCAAGCCTACGTTCAATCGTCGCTTCCAAAAGACCCCGCAGGACGACTGCAAAAAGTAACTGAAATGATTCAAAGTAACATGGTGACGATTCAAGAGGGGCGTCGCCTGCTTGATTTTCCTGATCTTGGCCAAGTTGAAACGCTTGCAAATGCTTCTGAAGAAAGAATTTACTACATTCTTGATGAAATAATTGAGAATGGCGTTTACGAGGGGCCCGATCAGTTTATGAACCTTGCAAAGGCTACCGAAATCGTAACCCAGTACATAAACCTGTACTCCACTTGCAAGCTTGAAGAAGAAAAAGTGCAAATGCTTCGAGACTTCTTTGCTGAGATTCAAGATTTACAAATGGCAGCAATGCCACAGCCGCCGATGATGCCGACTGAACCAAGTAACGAATTAGCTGTACCGCAAGGACTTCCCACAAGCGAGTTATTGCCTATGGGACCTGGGGCGCCGATGCCCATGGCAGGCGGCGGAGAAGTTTAAGCCTTTTTAAGCAAACAATAATCTCGTAGCTACGAGGAAAGGAAAAACAATGCCACTAATTGTAGAACCAAAAGCAAACCCTGCTGCACCACAAGCACCAACTCCAACAGGTAGACACCAAGTCAGTTACGGAACACCAACGCCCACGACTGCAAGAGTTGAAGCTTTAAAACAAAGATTAAATAACCCAAGTGCTACGCAACAAATGGCAGCACCGAGGGTTGCGGGAAGTACCGCAAGACAAGAGCAATATTCTAAACAGCCTCACCAAGCGCCAAGACAAGTTCCACAACAAAATCAAGAATATACACAGCCAATGCAGGACATTGAACCGCCTCCAAGCGGCATGCCACCTGTAAATACTCAAGCTGAAGAGCCGCAAGAATTGGCGCAGCAAACCAATATTGTTGAGGAACAAGCGGAACCATCTTCGGAAGCGACCGAGAAGCCCTTAAGTCCTCAATTCGTCGCCTTGGCAAAACAAGAGCGCGCGATTCGGAAAGCCCGGCAGGAGCTAAAAGCTCAGCAAGAGACTTGGGAACGTGATAAAGCGAGTTACGTTAATCTTGAGGACCTCAAAGCTGATCCGCTTAAAGCACTTGCTGAAGCTGGCATCTCTTACGATCGCCTGACCGAGTTACAGCTAGGCCAGGTCAATCCAGATCCTAATCAACAACTTCTCGACAAGATTCAGGAACTAGAAACTAAACTTGCAGCAGTAGACGAGCAATTCACGAAACGTGATACAGCTCAATACGAGGCTGCGGTTAACCAGATTCGTAACGATGTAAAGCTTTTGGTCGATTCTGATCCTACGTTTGAAACAATCAAGGAAACTGGCGAGACAGAATCCGTGGTTGAACTTATTAGAAAGGTCTTTGACGCCGAAGGAACCATCCTCGCTGTAGAGGAAGCCGCTCGGTTAGTTGAAGATAAGCTCCTTGAGAATAAGCTTGCTGAAATCGAGAAGCTATCTAAGCTTTCTAAGTTTAAGTCGCGTTTAGGAAAGCCGGCAGAGATACCGGCAGAAGCAAATGAGTTGCAGCAACAACAACCCGCCGCCACAACTCTAACGAATCAAGGAACGGTTAGCCGGCCCTTGAGCGCTAGAGAGCGGGCAATACAGGCATTTGAAAAAGCTAAGTCCCAGGGTTGAATGGTTCAGCCTTTCAGGGGCTACAGCTTAAACTAAAGGACTAAAACAATGGCTACATATGCTAGCAGTTCGAGTTCTATTGCAGTTCTTAAAGAATTGTATGTAGACAATTCGGACTTCATGAAAGACTTAGTCTATTCAAAAAATCCGCTTTTTGCTTTGATGCCAAAAAACGAATCTACGGATGGACTAGCTGGAAAATATATTCCAGTTCCAATTCAATATGGTAACCCCATGGGCCGTTCGCATACATTTGCGGATGCTCAAGGAAACCAAACACCTAACGCTTACCAAAGCTTTTTCGTCTATGTGATCCAAGATTACCAACTTGTGACCATTACGAATTTGCTTATTGAGCAAACCAAGTCCAACGCTGGCGCTTTCGTTGACGAAATGAAGCGACAAATGGACGGCGGGATCAAGAACCTTTCAAACAACATGGCGTTTGAATTGTTTGGTTCGGGAACTGCTACTCGTGGACGCATCGGATCTGCTATTACTAACCCTTCGGGAAGTATTTATCAGTTCACTTTGCAAAATCCACAAGACGTTGTTCAGTTTGAAGTCGGAATGACTATTCAAGCTGCTGCAACTGATGGCGGCGCTCCTATTAACGCTGGAGTTGACTTAGCGTTGGTTTCTTCGGTCAATCGATCAACTGGCGTAATCCAGTTCACGGTTGTATCAGGTGCTCCTCAATCTAACTGGTCAAACGGTAACTTCTTAACAGTAGAAGGTGATATTCCTGCTGCTGGGGGTTCCGGATCTGGTCCTTTAGGTTCTGTTGGATCTTACCTTGCTGCTTCTGGGCTTTCAGCCTGGGTGCCTGCAACTGATCCATCTCTTTCAGATTCATTCTGGGGAGTAAACAGAAGCGTAGACCCAACTCGTTTGGCAGGTCTTCGTTATGACGCTTCTTCGTACTCAATCGAAGAAGGCGTTGTTAACGCTCTTGCATTTGCAAACCGAGAAGGTGCTGATCCAGATACGCTCATTCTGTCATTCCAAAGCTACAGCGCACTCGAAAATGCGCTCGGAGCTAAGGTGCAGTATGTAGACGTAAAACACGAAGAAGCTAACATTGCCTTCGAAGGCATTCGCTTCCACAGTGCTTACGGATATGTAACTGTAATGGCCGACAGAAGCTGCCAGCCTTTAACCGGCTGGTGCTTGAGCATGGATACTTGGAAGCTCAGAAGCCTTGGAAAGGCCCCACACATTCTGACCTACGGGTTGGAAGGTTTGGAAGGTCTCCGAGTTGGAAATTCTGACGCTCTTGAAGTGCGTAAACAAAGAAAAATCGATGCGCACTATAAATTCTCTCTAATTGACTTGGAAGCCCGACAGGGTGACAGGGCGCAAGCCTTATTGGCAGCGTGAACGACTAAGTGAGAGAACCCCGATAGGGGATGCGATAGTCTGAACTTGGCGCATAAATAAATGCCAAGAGCCGAAGCCCGAAGAGGTGAGTAGGCCCGGTAGAAATACCGAGTAACAAAATGGTCGGAGCTTACTACAATTACACTTGCAATGCTCCAGGGTATAACCTTAGAGTTACATTGTCGGCATAGTGCCGATCGAGTTTGAGCGACTCGACAGGATGCGTAAAGAACACTAGCTTGAGGCGGGAAGGGGTAAAACCTTTCTCGCCTTAAGTTTTTTTGGCTTAAAAATACAGTTGTGTAAGCCCAAGATGTCCTTGGGATACTGCTCGCCGGGGTTTCTGCCTACCTCGTTGCTGGGTTTATTAAAGGCAGACAAGGACACTCATCATGGCTAATCGAAATTGGCTTTCTAACAAGCTATATCAAATGGAGGCTTACCCGGTATTGGTAAGCTGCAACTTTCAAGTTCAAAAAGCAGACGCTGGCGGATTAGGAATTGTAAATTTGCAGGGCGGAACAGTTAAAGCTGTTTACATGGCAACTAGTGCAACTCCCGCTGCAGGAAATCCAAATCCAGAAGACGGCGTAATCGTGATTGAACTTCAAGACAATTACAACAAGCTGTTAGGAGTTTCTGCCGTTATTGCTGCTCCTCTTGATGGCTCAGGACAAACTTCTACTACAGCAGGAAATTTAAGCGTAATTACTGTTTTGGGAACCGCAACCCTTGCACAATGGCAAGCTGCCGGACTTCCAGCGGGCGTAACTCCCGCTGTTGGAGTTTCTTTTATTGCAACCGCAACTGGCGCAATCGGTGGATCTGCCGAAGTGCAAAACACCTCGACTTCGGGTGTGATGTTGGTCGAAGCAGTACCAAGCCAAGCCAATATGCTTGCAAAAAGCAATAGCCCAGTAAATGGAGGAGCTATTGTCATGCTTCAAGCTATTGATGCTGCCGGAGCTAAAGTTGCTCCTGCAAACGGATCAGTAATTGCCGTTAGCTTGTATCTTTCAAACAGTTCTGTAACTGTACAGGGACAGTAAAAACCTACTAGGGGTAGCTTGCAGTCTCCGGCAGGCTACCCTTAAATTTTAGGAGTTGTATGCCAATTCCTCTTTCTCCAAATCCGCAAGTTACTTATCTACAACAAGGCAACGGCAAAGTTCTTTTGTCTTGGAACGCGGTCCCTGGAGCCACAAATTACCGAGTTGAAAGAAGTGTCGACGGCGTTACTTACTCGTTACTTGCAAGTCCCACAGTAAATAAATATTTAGATTCTGCGGTTACGGCTAATACCCAGTATTGGTACCGAGTAGCATCTGAGGATACCGGTGGTGGGGGCGGAGTATCCGGTTGGGTATATCCAACGCCTGATTCTGTTGTGCCTGTCATTGCTGGGCATATGAGCTTGCAGCAGTTGAGATTAATGTCTCAACAAAAGGCAGATAGAATTAATTCTAACTTTGTCACTTTGCCCGAGTGGAATTCTTATATCAATTTAGCAGCGGATGAACTTTATGACCTTATTACAACGACGTATGAGGATTATCAGGTACATGATCCGGTTTACTTTACAACGAGCAATTCTACTGCAACTTATCCGCTACCGGATGGCATTACTACTTTTCAAGACCGGCAGGGTAACAACATTGTTCCTCCACCGATTTATAAATTAGCAGGAGTTGACCTTGGACTTAACAACGCGCCGAATGGTTTCGTTACCGTTCAAAAGTACAACTTTATTGATCGAAACCGCTACATTTTCCCCAACACTTCTAGCACGCTTTATGGTGTCTTTGGCTTACAGTACCGACTCGTCGGAGATGCTATTCGCTTCATTCCACAACCAGCAGCTAATCAGCCTATTGGGTTATGGTACGTTCCTAGAAGATCTCAGCTCCTAGAAGAAACAGACACCACTGACGGATTTAACGGCTGGACCAATTACATTATTGCAAGAGCTGCTAAATACGCACTCGACAAAGAAGAATCTGATACAAGCAAACTCGATATGGAGATTGCTTATTTAAAACAACGAATTGAGGAATCTGCACCCAACAGAGATGAGGGCCAAGCTGATACTGTAAGCGATGTGCGAAGCGTTTACGGATTTGGTCCTAACGGCGGCGGTTGGGGAGGTCCTTTCGGATCGGGTTGGTAAATGCAATTACCATTAAAGTTAACTATGGATTTAATGCAGACTAGATGGAAAAGTTTGCTTGATCCAATTTTAGAAAATCCGATAAACAGCATATCAATTATTGATAATGTTGCCTTAGTCATAGGAAACAACGTGATTAATCACAGGCTTGGAAGAAAACAACAAGGCTGGCTAATACTTGATATTGATGCGGCTTCAACTATTTACCGCTCAGCTGATTTTAACGACAAGACACTAACGTTAAATGCATCAGCAGCGGCAACGATTAAATTGGGGGTATTTTAATGGCATCTCCCAACATGAATTTAATCATTCCGGTTCCCACTCAAACGCTTGGGCCATTGTACGCAGAACAAATTGCAGCTTGTTTTAATAAATTAGATTCTCACAACCACACATTTGGAGAAGGGTCACAAATTCCTCTTTCGGCGCTTACTGTTTCTCAAGCGCTACCGATGAACAACTATCCCATCTCAAATGCCTCTTATGTTTCATTAGCAGAGCAAATTACACCCCCAACACAAACTGGCTCTTTGTACATGCAAGGCGGAGAATTGTATTTTAAAAACGGCGCAGGAACGTTCGATATCAAAATGACCAATGGTCCAGTTGTAAACGTGCCGGGAACTGCTGGGTTTGCAGGGCTTCTTCCTCCTGCAAGCGCTACTTATGCAGGAAGTGATTTTGTTTTTCAATCAGGAACTAACATTGCCGGAAACTTAGACGCTGCAAGCATTAAAATTAGAAACACAAACCCATCTAGCAATGCAATTACGATTAGTGCCCCAAATCCTTTGCCCGCTGATTATTCTTTAACACTTCCCTCTGCCGGACCTTCCGTTACCTCAATTTTACAATTTGATTCGAGTGGAAACGCATCTTTTATTGCCGCTGGAGGAGTGGGCGCTCCAACTGGAACGGTTTCAATGTTTGCTGGGTCTGCTGCTCCGTCTGGTTGGCTTATTTGCGATGGATCAACTTTAGATTCTGTTGCCAATCCTCAATATGCGGCACTGTATGCTGTTATTTTAACAACATATGGAGGAACGGGAGCGGATGATTTTAATTTACCAGATTGTAGGGGCGTATTTGTTAGGGGCGTTGGTTCTCAAACAATTAGTGGTGAAACTTACACTGGAACTCTAGCAGCAAAACAAGTTGATAATTTAGAAAGTCACAATCATGGCGGAACAACTGGCAGCAGTACAGTTCCTGTTACTTTAGTAAACTTTATTAACCCTGGCTCAACAACGGGAGCGGCATCAAACTTACAATCAGTTGGAAGCGGAACAATTTCTGGATCAAGCCATACCCATTCAATTTCAGCAAGTGGAAGCGGAACAGAAACTTATCCGGCTAATATTGCTTTGAATTATATAATTAAACTTTAGAGGAATTATGTCGTCACCAAACATGGGCTTAACAATACCAGTACCAACGGTCACAGAAGGGCCGCAGTACGCACAAGAAATACAGCAGAACTTTAATCTCATTGATTCGCATAATCACACAAGCGGTCAGGGTGCATTAATTCCGCTAAACGCGCTTACCATTTCGCAAAACCTAAACATGAATGCGTATTCGGTAACTAACCTAAAATCAACCGCTCTTGTAAATCAAGTATCAGCTCCCGCTGAAAACGGTTCTGTTTACATGAGCGGAGATAATCTTTATTGGAAAGATGGTACAGGCGCATACAACGTACAAATTACCAATGGCAATTCTTTGGCTGGGGCAGCGGGAACTATTTCAGGTCTTCCTTTTGGTACCGCAAGCGCTGCTTACTTATCTGGCTCTGGCACATTTAGGTTTCAGTCTGCAACAAACGTTGGAGCCGATGTTGATTGCAGAACGGTTACTTTGAGAAACAACGTTGTGTCTTCTTTCGGGATGCAGGTTCTTCCTCCCAGCCTTGCAGCAAATCTTCAAGTTACTTTACCGCTTGTGCCAGCAAGCACAAAGATTGTTGCAATGGATTCTGCTGGAGCAATGGCAGCAAACATAGATGCTGATAATTCAAGCATTGAAATTGTTACAAATAATTTACAAGTAAAAGATGACGGAATCACAACAGCTAAAATTATTGATGGCGCTGTTACGAATGCTAAATTAGCAAGTCCCAACGGAGGGTATTCCACAAATACAATCAGCGTGTCCGGGGCAGCGATTTCATCTCCTTTGTCATTGGTTGTTGGTGCAGATTCAACAATTACAACCACAAGAGACAACTCTTATATTCTGTGTATTTTTCAACCAGGAGATGATTTGTTTTTTGGGCCAAGTTACGGGACAACTGGCATTAATGGGCAATTAAGAATTTATTTGGGTAGTACTGTAGCTCTAGCGGGAATATCACAAAGAATGGTTGGTGGATCAACTTATACACAACCAATCATGGGATTAGTTCAAGCGGGCTCTGCTGGACTGCACACAATCAGATTGTACTTTAACAGCATTAGCGGCTCAGGGACCATTGACATCAATCAAATGCAAATGCAATTAAAGGAAGTTTTTTAGTGCCATTACAAAAGCAACAAGTAGCTGTCAATTTTGGGCAGGGTTTGGATACCAAGACTGATCCATGGCAAGTGCCCGTCGGTAACTTTCTAAATTTAGAAAATACCGTTTTTAATAAAATTGGCAGATTAGAAAAAAGAAATGGCTTTGAGCAAATTGGCTCACTTCCAAACGAAAATGTTTATGGTCTTGCAACATTCAAAGACCAACTAACGCTTTTGGGAGATAGCCTGTTTGCTTATCAAGATGGCGGCACATTTTTAAATCGAGGCCCCTACAGGCCCTGCAAAGTAGAATCACAATCACTTCTTAAAAACATATTTAATCACATTCAATCTGATTCTGCCGTTTCAGGCGACTTAACCTGCGTGGCTTACACAACAGACCTTGGTGGTGGTTCATTTGGTTACGAATATGCAATTTTAAATGCAAACACCGGACAAATGATTTTAAACAGAACAGCCCTAACCGGCCTTGGGGGAAACCCAAACGGAAGCCCCAGGGTAATTTTGTATAACAATCACTTTGTAATTGTTTACAGCGTTCTTGTTGGGGCAGCAGACCAACTGCAGTTTATTCGAATTCCTGTAAACAATCTCATCCCAACTGCGCCCAGCACAATTTCAACAGACTTTGATTATTTGTCTGGCGGCAATTTTGATTTAGTTGTTGGTCAATCAAACTTGTATGTTGCTTGGAACAGAGCAAGCGGAAACGGTATCTACGCAGCAATTATTGATGTTGGATTTAACGTAGGCTCTCCGGTTCTTATTGAGGCAGCAAGAGTAGCAAACGTAATGTCCCTGTCTTTTGACAGCGATTCATCATTTAACAATTTAAGCATCGTTTATTATGACAACGCTGCTGGGCTTGGAAGAATCGCAATAAACGATTTAAGTCTTTCAAGCGTTCTTGCTCCCACAACATATTTCACCTCAATCCCCCCTTTTGACATTTTAAATTTAACTTCGTTATCAAGTGCGGGCGTCTGCACAATTATTTACGAAGAAGAGGGCGTTTATCCATATAACCTAACAGCAAATCATTCTACAAAAAAAGTAGACGTCAATACCGCCGGAACAGTTGGAAGCACAACGCTTGTTGTAGACGGCAACGGCCTTGGCTCTAAAGCATTTGAAATTGATAATGTTCCATACGTCGTAACAACCCATCAAGATGTAATTCAAGATGGCTATTTTGTAACAGACCTATCCGGAAATGTGATCGCACAATTTTCATACACAAGAGGCGACGGATATGTAACAAGAGGCGTTCCCAGTGTTACGGTTATAGATAATGTTGCAAAGCTATCTTTTCTTTTAAAAACAGGCACTCAGTCTGGTGCAACAGGAGCAACAGAGCCCGCAGGAATAAATCAAATAAGCCTAACCGTTGGCGGCGTTCCTGTTTATTCAGCAGAGCTCGGAAACAATTTAAATATTTCAGGCGGAATTCAATGGTCATACGACGGAGTTTTGCCTGTAGAAAATAATTTTCTACTTTATCCAGAAAACGTAGCTCTTAGCCCCCTTACAACAGGGAGCATGACGCCGCAAGAATATACCTATCAAGTTGTGTATGAGTGGGTCGATAATCAGGGAAATGTAGTCACAAGCGCCCCATCAGAACCGGTAGCAATTACTTTAGTGGCTCCAGATGATGCTGTACAGGTAGACGTTCCAACACTAAGGCTTGGTTACAAAACAGCCGGCACTTTAATTAAAATTTTTAGAAGGTCGGTTGCAGAGCCTGTTTTTACTTTCGTTGGCGGATTAGGAAACGATCCAACTGTAAATTTTGTTACTTTTACCGACACGCAAGCTGATGCATCTATTATCGGAAATGAAATCCTGTACACCAATGGCGGAATCTTGCCGAACCAATCAGGGCCTCCTTGTTCCGCAATTACGATTTTTGACAATCGACTGTGGGTTGTTAGCTCTGAAAATCCGGACATTATTTATTACTCAAAGTTAGTCATTCCTGGCGAGCCTGTTGAAATGACTGATTTTCAGTCTCTTTATATTTCTCCTACTCAAAGCGCTCAAGGCACAACAGGAAGCGTTACCGCTCTTGCGCCCATGGACGATAAGCTAATTATTTTTAAAGAAGACGCTATTTATTATTTAAACGGCACGGGACCCGATGCCACGGGAGCTAATAGCCAATACAGCGAGCCCATATTTATTACAAGTACCGTTGGTTGCAGATACCCAAAGTCGATTGTGTTTATTCCTAACGGCCTAATGTTTCAGTCTGACAAAGGCATTTGGTTATTAGGAAGGGACCTATCGACCAATTACATCGGCTCTCAGGTTGAAGATTATACGACAACAGCCGAAACGATTACGGCACTAAACATTCCAAACACCAATCAAGTGCGATTTATCATGGATAGCGGCATTACGCTTATGTATGACTACTTTTTCCAGCAATGGGGAAGTTTTACAGGCATCGGCTCGATAGCTGCTACGTTATACAATCAATTACACACTTATTTTGACCAATACGGGCGTCTGTTCACTGAGAACCCCGGAAGCTACCTTGACGGTCAAAACCCCGTAGAAATGCGTTTTAAAACGAATTGGTTCGCAATGGCGGGCATTCAGGGCTTTCAAAGAGCCTATTTCTTATTTATCTTAGGCCAATATCTTTCACCGCATAAATTATTCATCAATGTTTCGTACGATTTTAACCCGAATGCGACGCAGCAGCTCATCGTTACACCTGACAACTACGCGTCGGTCTTTGGCGGAAATCCTGTATTTGGTTCTGGTTATGTGTTTGGTGGCCCTTCTCAAGTTGAAAAGTGGCGCTTAATGCTTCAGCAACAAAAGTGCGATTCAGTTCAATTTGAGTTCATTGAGCAGTATGATCCAACATATGGGGTTCAACCTGGGGCAGGACTTACCATGTCAGGACTTAACTTTGTCGTTGGAGTTAAATCTGGCTACTCAACAATTAGTAGATTTAATACAGCGGGATAACATGAACGTAAGGATTTTAAACAAAAAGACCGAAATGGACAAAGTTAATAAATTTGTGCCATTTGAGGTAAAGGCGTCTGATTTGCCAGGTCATACTTATGCGGCAATTTACAAAGATGAGATTGTAGCGATTGCAGGACTTAGGCTTATGGAAGGTGAAATTTGTTACATAGATTCCATGGCAAGTAATCAGAACTTTGAAAGCACTGTACGGCATGAGGCTTTAGATTTATTAACTAAAACTATTTTGGATCTAGCCAAGTCTTTGGGCTTTAAAAAGATTTTTGCGCACACAAGAGAAGAGTGCATTATTAAGCGCGCAGAAAGACACAAGTTTAGCTTGGTAAAACAAAAAATCATAGCAAGGGAGTTGTAAAATGGGTTTTATCGGAAGTCTTTTTAGCGGCAGTTCTGGAATGGGATTTCAGGCAGACAGGCCTGCCAGCGTAGAGCAAGCACAACAGCTCTACAATCAACAACAACAGGCCTTAAGAAACCAACAAGCATTTACTCAAGCGCTTCAGGCTCAAACACCACAAGCTATTCAACAACAAATGATGCTCGGTAGAGAATTAGCTGGAGCAGTTCAAGGACAAGGGCCAAGCGTTGCACAAGCGCAACTTGCAGAAACAACAGGTCAGAATGTTGCAAGACAACAGGCGATGCTTGCTGGACAAAGAGGAGCGAGTGCCAACGTAGGATTATTAGCAAGAAATATTGCGCAAACAGGAGCGCAAGCACAACAACAAGCAGCAGGACAAGCAGCAACTTTAAGAGCGCAAGAACAATTAGCAGCAAGACAGCAATTAGCTGCACTTTCAGGACAACAGCTAGGACAAGTTGGAGCAGCTCAAGCAACTGGATTACAAGGAACCGCACAAGCCCAACAAAACGTTTTGGATGCGATTGCTAGAAGAAACGAAGCTCAAGCAGGAATTGCAAAGCAAACAGCAGGACAACAGGGTCAATTCTTTGGCGGGGTTCTTGGCGGTCTTGCAACTCGGTTGGTTGGGTTTGCCGAGGGAGGAGAAGTTAAAAAAGACGACAAAGAAAAAGAAGAAAAGACATCCTATTGGCAAAATTTTGGAAAAAAACTTGGCGAATCCATGAGCGGCCAACAACAAATGGGAATGGCGTCTGCGGGACAAGGTATTGGTCAAGCAATGGGAAAAGGCCTTAGATCACTTTTTACCCCAGGAACACAAGGCCAAACTCAAGGGGGATATGCTGGAGCAAATTTAGGTGTACCAACTCAAATGCCAGCCTCTGTAAATCCTGTAGCCACTCCGCAGGCAATTGGTCAGATGCAAATACCACAATACCAGCCAGGATTTGCTGAAGGCGGTAAAGTGCCTGCAATGGTAAGCCCCGGTGAAAAATACTTACCACCGCAAGAAGTAAAAAAGGTGGCGGCCGGACAAAAAGAGCCTCATAAGGCCGGAGTAAAAATCCCAGGACAAGCAAAAGTTGCTGGAGACAGTCTTAAAAACGATACAGTACCAATGACGCTTGAAGAGGGCGGAATTGTTATTCCAAGAAGTGTGATGAACTCTAAAGACCCGGCAGAACAGGCAAGAAAATTTGTAGCTGCCGTTCTTGCAAAAAAACAATCAAAGAGGAAGTAAAATGAGAGACTTGTACAAGGGCTTTAAAAAAATACAAGAAGACGATAAAAGGGCCGTGTTACAACACGAAAAGGGCCATGAAATTGTTATTTCAAAAAACGGCATTAGTAAAAAACAGTTAAAGTCTTTGTCCAATCTTCCTTTGCATCAAGCAGAGGGCACAAAACCGATTGAAGAGCCCGTGGTTGCTCCCGAAGCTGATGCCGGAGAAGCCTTAAAAAATGTTGGCGCACAAATCACAGAAGCAGTTGCAAAAAAAGTTGTAGAAGGCGCAGAGCAAAGCATTCCAGCCGCTGGCCAAACTTCTTCTGGACCTACGGCGGAAGAGATTGCTGGGTTACAACAATTTCAACAGCAGCAACAACAGCCGATGCCACCAAGGCCGGAAACCGTTCCCGCTCCAGGGTTATCCGCGTACGGAACCCCGGAAGAAGAAATGGCCGCTGTAACCCCGTCAACTCCAAGTGGATTTGGAGCGGCTATTATGCAGCCCGGGCCTGAAGAGCCCACGACTGTGCCCGTGACCGAGGCTCCTATGCAAACACAGCCGGAGCCAGAAAGAGCTGTTACAGCAGCGCCCACTTATCAACCAAAGGCTCCAGAAGCAAAAGTAAAAACTTTAGAGGCGGCAGCAACTCAAGCAAGCGCTGATATAGAAACTCCAGACGAAGAGGCTGATTATGCAGTGCTGGTTGATCCAAATACAACTTACACACAGAAGGCAGCGGCTTTAGTAAAAAGGTCAAACGAAGCCTACCAAAAAATGTTGAAATCTGAGCAGGATTTCAGATCTGCCATGGAAAACAAACAATTTACTAGACCTGAATTGTTTCAAGACAAAGGAGTACTTGGAAAAATTTTAGGAGTTATTGGATTGGCTCTTAGTGGAGGAGGCGGAGCCTTAAGCGGACAAGGAAATTTGGCCCTAGATTATTTAAACAAACAAATTGATCGGGAAATTGAAACTCAAAAAAGAAATTACGACAAAGATTTAAACATCCATAAATTTCACATGGAGCAACTTAAAGACGTTGCACAGGCAGATCTAGCAACCGCGACAACTTTAAAACAAGTTGCTTTGATGGAAATGGATGAAAAACTTGGGTTAACCGGAAACAACCCGTTAGCAAGACAGCGATTGATGGCCGCAAAATCCCAATTAGTGGCAAGCATGGAAACCGATAGACAAAGATTGTTGCAAATGGGTTTAGAAAGAAAAATTTTGGAAAGAAGATTGAGAGGAATGACGGGGGGAGCAGCGGCTGGAACGGCGGGGGCTCCAGGACAAATGCAGGGATTAAGCCCAGAAAACCCATCCTTATTTTTACAAAGCGTAGAAAAAAACCTACAAGGAAAGGCAGCAGACGAAATTACTCACAGAAGAAATGTGAACAAGATCATGAAAGGCCTTTTAGATAAATTTGATCAAATTGATAAGCTTGGCTATACGCCAGGATCCGTTCAGGCATATCAAGCAGAATTGGTGTCTTTAGTTCCTCTTATTGAAGGAAGTTTTAGCGCGGGAGCCGTTCAAGCAGCAATGGAAAAACTAACTCCTAAAAAATTTAATATTCCAGGAAAAAACAAAGAAATAAAAAAAGCGCTTATTGATTACGCAAAAAGCAAAAGTGCAGACACCGCATTTTCTTCCAGCATGATGAATTTAGATGATTTTGCATCCACTTCTCACAAGTGGATGGAGTCTGAAATAAAACCGGAGGCTACACAAAGACGACAAACAGCAACGGGAAAAATCGCGTTATTTGATAAAAATAACAATTTTATCGGGTACGAATAATGGAAGAAATTCCAACAATAGAAAATACGGTTCCGATAGACGCAGAGATGCCCGCTATTGCGTCTACGCCAGAAGTGGCTTTTCCTGCAGTTGAAGAACAAGCCCCGCAAAGACAAATTGCATCCGAATCATTTGGTCAAGAACCAATACCAACTATTGAAAACACGTTTCCTATTGCAGAAGAACCAATTCCTACAATAGAAAATACTATAAGTCTTGAATTGACACCGACAGAAGAGTTAATGGGGCTTGGGACAGCTTTTGCCAGAGGTCTTGTTTCAAGACCCGTTGTTTCTTTGGCTCAACAAATGTTGGGGGTGGATTTAAAGGAGGCGCAAAGAATAGAAGAAGGTCTTGGCGCAAAAGCCACTGCGGCAGAGGCTTTTGGTTTAATTGCGCCGGCTGTAGTAAGTTTAGGCGGATCTCTTGCTGCAAGAGCCGGATTGACCGGGGTTGCCGCAGCCGCAGCAAAGGTAGCCGCTACTCCCTTCACCCAAGCAGGAGTTCTTGCATTAGCCGGAAGAAAAGCAACAGAGATTGCAGCAAAAAAAGGATTAGAAAGCGCTGCGGTTAAAGTTGCCCTTGATTTAGGAGTGCAAGGAACTATTTATGCAGCCGCAGATGAAGTAGCTAAAGCAATTGAACAAAGACCAAACACGATAAATCAAGCGGCCTGGAATGTCGGTGCATCAGGATTATTGGGCGCGGTTACCGGCGGAGCTCTTGGTAAGGTTAGCTCTTTGTGGTCCGCAAAATATGGTCCCAAGCTATCTCAATTTAGAAAAGATTTTATTGGCCGAATGAGAAACATTGAAAACGGGGCCGTGCCAACAGCAACGCAAGCAGCAGATGAATTAACTAACATAGTTAGCACCGGCGATGAAATAACATCAAGACTTGCAAGCGCTAGGGGCCTTAAAAGACAAGAAATTGAATCTATTTTACCAAAAGCGCCCACGAAACAAATGATTGAAGCTTCTGATGATATTCTTCGAAAAACCGATGAAATATTGTCGTTAGCTAGAGAAAAGCCAGCCACCTATGCCGGAAGCAAAATAAAAATAGTTGAAGAAAACGCCGCAGAATTAGCGGGGGTTTTGGCAAATCCAGAAGCAACCGCTTATGAAAGATATGTAGCAATAGACTCTTTTAAACAAGCGGTTGGAAAACAAACCAGATTTGATTTGCAGCAAGAAGGAGCTTCTAAGCTAGTAAAAAGACTTTATTCAGACATACAAAAAAACTTAGAAAACACAACCGCGTGGGGAATGGCTGGAAAAAGACAGGCAGAAATTAACAAGGCCGTCAGCAATTGGAACAAAAAGTTTAAAGCAGCCAGAACAAGCTTCATGAACAAAGTTCCCGGAACAAGCGAATATGTGGCCAATCCAGACAAACTTGTCACTATTATTAATCAAGCAAAAAAAGGTAAAGCCGCAATAAAACAAAACGCCTTGTCTGATTTCTTAGATGCAACAGATGATTTGTACAAGACAATTGAAAAATCAAATGCGAATTTAGGAATACAAGCAGACATCGATTTACCAAGCTTAACCGCCGCAAGAGCAATCACTGAAAAGTTGACGCCTGGAATGAAGTCGGCAGATTTTATTTTTGGTCACGCAGCAGACGCGGCAGCAGAAGTGATCGGAATGAGAACGGGATACAGCTTAGGGAAAGCTACTGGTTTACCATTTGGCGGAGAGCTTGGGGCTTTGTTTGGTCACTATCAAATTAAGCCAATTGTCAGGACCATTTTGCCTATCGTTTCAAAACCCATGGTTGCAATCGGTTCAAGAGCGCCCTCAATTCATGCTGCCAGCAAAGCAATTACGGAAGTTGTAAATGGATCAAACGTTTCTAAGCTTGCGGCCAACGCATTGTTTAGAACAGAAAAGCCAATACCAATTGGAATGGTTGCTAGCG
>Ga0208898_1000900_pt1 | contig 21277 bp, 32 predicted proteins | sample VirMetDEL_Mar_4_FD_184513 | JGI IMG/M metagenome (GOLD analysis project Ga0208898, IMG submission 184513) | Aqueous microbial communities from the Delaware River and Bay under freshwater to marine salinity gradient to study organic matter... | ecosystem: Environmental > Aquatic > Marine >...
GCAACCCAAGGCTCTCATTGGTGGCAGGGTCATGGTCAAAGCGTGGTGCGTAGTAGGCAGAGGCTGTCGTTGGGTAGTAGGTTTCTAAGCCTGTGGCAACGTCTGTGCGCTCTTGCATTTCTTTGTCTGAGCGATACAAGTGGGCGCCCCAGATGTAAATGCCAGATGTGCCGTCTCCTGTATAAGACGCATAGCTAGTGCTGTTCAAGATGTAGATATCAACGAAAGAACCGCTTGAAACAGAAATTGAGCATCTGTACCAACCATCTCCAACATCAGTCATTGAATTACTATCTGAATCAGAAATCCCTCCAACCGAAAAAGAAGATCCAGATGTCAGGTTAAATCCATAACCTTTGCCTGATCCAAATAACAAAATTTTATCTTTTTCATCTGCTTTTGCAAAAACTGAATAGGTTGATCCTGTGTGAGATACACTTGCTCGTATTGCAAAAGAATTGGTAGTAGCGACATCAGTAGTTAGTTTATCAGCGGTCAAAGTGCCGTCTGGAGCCACACTGTCATTAGCGGTTACTGTGGTGTCAAACTTTTGCCAAGCCGCATTATCAAACTCCTGACTATACTGAAGCAGATTATGCCCCGCCCACTTCAGCGTACCGTCTGAGTCCACCACTGTGGCGTTGGAGCCTCTGGAGAAATCGACTCGACTGTCTAACGCCAAATCCTCTGCAAACCGTAGGTCAAGCTGTGGACGTATTCCCTGTGCAGATTGATTAGTCTTTAGTTTATTCAGAGGATTGAACGAATACATTAGAACATCTCCGTTACGTACAACGTACCGTCAGCCGTAGAACGGATAACAGACACATTATCGCCTTCAAAGACGTGGATATACTCAACAGTGCCTGCAGGAAGGTAGATATCCGATGTTGTTGCTGTAGAACCTACAACATAAAAACAATCAATATCTGTTGCCAATCTGACAACACGACAGCCTGTAGATGCACCTGAAGAGGTAGTGTTAGACGTTGAACGAATGTTCACGGTTTGGGTAGTACCCGGACGCAGTACCTGAATTGGTTTTGCGTTTTTATCAATTGCTAGTTTAGACATGGTTTTCTCCGTAGGTGTAAAAGAGGAAAACTGTAAAGAGGAAAGCCCCCGAAGGGGCTAACCAGTGCGGTTTATGCAGGGAATGCAACAACCACTGCAGACTCAGGACGTAATACCTTCACACCATAAAGTGTGTCAGCAGTGAACAGATCAGCAAGATACTGTTGCATGTACTGAGTTTGTGAGCGAACACCCATTTGCTCAACAAAGACCATTGCATCACGGTGTCCAAGGATCGCCGCTTTAGTGTCTGAAGCTGAGTTTGAGTTAGCCGCCGCAGTTTCAATAACAGGGGCGTTAGTTGAAACGTAGATGTCTACACCATACAGTGTACCCACTTGTCCGTTTGTTACAGGCTGTCCAGATACAAAATCTGAAGAGACATAACGCTCAATGCCACGGATCTCTTGGATTACTGATGGAGGAACAACGAAGAAACGCTGATCCATTGGTGTATCGTTGTCATCCAACTGCTTGATAGCGGCACGGAAGCCTGCATCAGTAAACACGTCAGCAGGAACAACAGTGTCAAGTGCATAAGCACTGAGGCCGTTGTCAGCATCCATGTAGTATGAGTTGGAGTGAATCCAGTCAGTACCAGTTCCTGCGTCATCCCCAAGGAATTTACCAAGAGCAAACAGGTCTGTATCAACACGTGTTGCCAAGGCATAGCCTGCATCAGAGGTGTAGAACTGACGGAGTGAAGACAACGCCTGAACGTCAGTAATGTCTTCGATCAAACGTGAGTATTCGTAGTGTTGGTTGATAGCAACTTGCACTTCTGACTCAGTGTTTGTAATCAAAGTCACCTGATTTTCAGATGTCTTCGCAGTAGCGTTGCCACGCTCAGGCTTAGGGATATGAATTGTATCGCCTTTCTTGCCTGTCATTGGCATACGGTTTACAAGGTTTGCAAGTACGAGGTTTTTCTCGTAAGATGCGATAATTTCGTCAGACCAAATCTCTGGGATAAAGGTTGCCGCAGTAGTATTGGTGACGGAATTGGTGGGAGAAAATTCACCAGCCATTTTTAAGCTCCTTAATGCTTAGGTTATTTAACACGACCTTCAGCGTATGCTTGCATAATTTCATTTGAAAGTTGCTGATAACGCTTAGGGTTTTTCTGCATGAGTTCAATAATGTCGGCACGACGATAAATCTTCCGAGAAGGAGCTTCACCAGATCCTCGACCACTGCCCGTTGATGCGGCTTTTGCTTGGCGTTGTCTGTCAACTTTTTGAAGTGTCTCAGTGGTTGATACTGCTTGTTTACGCTCTTTCCAGAGACTAAACAATTCATCAGCACTATCAAAATCAAAATGTTGATCAGCCCTAATGTAAAGTTCTGTACGGACTTTTGAAGATTTAATCCATTCTGCAAAGGCTTCGTCTTGGACGATTTCTTTAAAGTCTGGATGTTTATCTTGCAATTGCCCAAGAATGGAGGCTTGCTTTGCTTGCCTTGTATATTCTTCAGCTTCTTTAATTTTAGGGTGCCGTTCAATTGCTCGCTGAACAGCGGCTTCAGGATCATAAAAGAAGTCAATCTCTTCTTCTTCCTGTTGTGCCTGTGGGCTTTGCTTTTGTGTATCGAGTTGAGTCTTAACAAAGTCATCAACAATCTTACGAAGTTCACCGACTTCAGAGCTTTGGCGGCCTAAAAGCTTTTCAGCTTCTTGGTGCATCCGCACAACATCTTTGATGTCTTTACCTTGATACTTGTCAGGGATTGAGTCTTCTTCGACCTCCTGAACAGTTTCCTCAACAGGCTGTTCAAGTTGTTCAGTATCTTCAGTATTTTCTAATGATTCGTAGTTTTCGTTTTCATCCTCTGTTGGACGCTCAATCAGTTTTGCCATATTGTACTCCGTGCTGTTAAAGCATTATGGAAGTGATTATTTACGTGCGGCTCTTTCATGATCTCTTGCCCACTTATCATCAGCATCGGGCCAGCCGGTGCCTTCAAATTTCGTAGAGATCGGAGAGATTATCCGCACTGCGGTATGTCCACACTCATAACAGGTGCGTAACTTATCATCTGAGTTACACCACTGTTCTTCAATGTGGTTACATTCTGTGCATTTGAAATCAAATCTTTTCAGCATTTTCAGCCTCCAAGATCATATCATATGCTTCTTTCAAAGACACTTCAAAGTTACTAAGTCTTTGAAGTATATTTCGTTCTCCCTTTACCAGATTCAATGAGGCTTCATCTTTTATATCCTCAATACGGTAAGCGGTTAAACTATCGTTTAGATCTGATATAAACTGTTTCCAACCTTGGTGTAAAAACAAGTCAAAATACAGTTCATAATACTTTTCATCTTCTTTGGTCAACACATTCTCCTTGATGGTGCGTTGTCTATATAGAATATATTAGCATATTTTATGCCAAAAGTCAAGATTATGTGTTTGTTTTTCTGGTTGTTGTTGGTTTAGCCTTTGCATTTTGCTCTAATTTGGTGATTCTTTTGTCTAAACCATCTAAGATTTTGTTAATTTCAACCAAGATTGCATTCAGTTCGGTTTGGCTAATCACAGATTATTTTCCCTCATTTGTTTATCAACAATTCGTTCATCAGATGCAATCGCTCGTTCCTTCAACAGTAATTCAGCAAGTTTGACTCTGCGTTCGAACTCTTTCTCATCTTGATCTCCGGGTTCAAGGTTTGTTGTTAGCACCTTCAACCGGTCTGTTTCATGATCGTAAGCAACAAATTGTGTTTCTGTTGAAACTTTACGTGCTCTTGCCATTGCTTCAGTTGATTGCGCCTGATATAGGTCTAACTGAGCTTGAATTTGAGCAAGCTGTATTTGTTGCTGTTGTTGTTCAGCCTGTGCCGCTTCAGGGTTTGGTTGATTAGCTTGACGAAGCCCTTGTATAATTTGCTCACGGTTTGACAAGTTCATGTTATCAACAATGGATTCAATCAATAGCGGATACATTGGTGAATCCGGTGACATTGTTTGAAGCAGTTGTACAAGCTGTGTGACTTCATACTCACGAGCAATAATGCCAAGAGAGCTTGATGCTGTAAACTTGTAGTCCTGTACAGGGTATAGCTCTGGATCAAACTGCATATACCGATATGCCGCTTTCTCAACAAAAGGTAACAAGAAAGCTTCTTGGAAGTTAATCAATGTACGCTTGTGGCGTTTGATGATTGCTCCCAACGACATACTGATACCGGCGGCAGTAGAGTCTCCGTTAATACTACCGGGGATTCCTGCCGCATCGATAGAACCTGTTGCCATCTGCACCATAGTTTGCAGGTCTTTAGCTTGGGTGAACGAGACCTGATCAAGCGCACCGAATTTAAACGGTTGGAGGATTTCTGAAGGATTACCGTTTGTAAGGATGGTCTTGCCGGGTCTAATTTCCATTTTTGCTCCACGAGGAAGGCGTGAAGCATCAACAGCAAGCATAGGATGTACAGTAAGCGCAAGTGCGTCAATTCGTGCTCTCAGTTCAGTGTCAAGTGCTTTTTGGGCGTTGTAACCTTTTTCACAGATGCCACGACCCCAGAAACGACCGGGAACAACATCCCAAGGAAATGCAACGACAGGTCTGTCCTGCATCATGTAGGGATTTTCTTCAATTTTAAGTAGCGTACCACCATTCGCCAACACAACAATTGCTTCAATGTATGACTTGTTTGGTACGTCCAGTTCTTCGATTTCTTCTTCAGACATCCCTTCAGAAATTGCATCAATATACAAATCAACTGGTACCAGACCATAATACTTCGTTAGACGTACTTTATCATCTGTGTACATCGTAATTTCTTTATCAGGTTCTAAATCCGTGTCAGTATACGATGTTTCAATACTGACATCTCTGTAGATACCAGCTTCAATCCCTTGTTCAACAAGATGCTTTGGTACAAACTCATCAATGGCAACACCTAATGCCTCGTCAATGTTTGTAGCAACTGGATCAATTAAAAAGTTTTGCGGTAAGATTGGACGGAGCTTAATCACATAACGATCTGTTTCTAACACGCCGTAAGCTTGCATAGCTCCATCTAAGACAGGCTGTGTCGCCGGTCTCATTTCTTTCTTTTCTTCCAGAATCAACTCACCGATACCGGTGCCAAAGATTGCTGAATTAAGAATACATTCCGCAACAGATTTACGTACCTGTGTCTTTTTAAAATCTTCGTCTAATTGATTCCGAAGCGATTGTACATCAACAGGGTTTTGATCACCGAGGTCATCTTTGATGTCAAACCACACCCCACGACCAAAGGTTGCTTCTTCAACTTCAGCAACAGCAGACTCAACAGCTTGTTGCAGTGCAGGGCTAATTAAACGTGAACGCTCACTATCACGCACCCGATCTGATGGGTTCCAAATTCCACGCCATAGTCTGTAATACTCATCAAACTTGCTTTCGTAGTTGGCTTCAAAGTGGTCACGCCATTGATCACATTTACTGATTACCCAGTTCTCTAAACCAGATAAAATTTCAGATCTGTTTTCATACTCCATAGATTAATACCCTGCGATTGGATCTAAAAATTCAAACTCATCTTCTTCAAAATCGACATAATAGCTAACTTTAGCTAACTGGTCGATGTATGATAAAGAGTCCACTAAGTCATCATGTACTAACGGGTTAGGAAACTGAAACAACTCATCTAAAAACTCCGTGTTCCATTCTCCTTCCGATAATGTAATTTTGCCATGTTCAAAACGACCTTGTAAAGCCCAAACAACACGATCAGTTTTTTTCTTATTACCGTGTGTCAACTCTTCAACTCTAAAGAATCTTTGGCCACTTTTCATTAAATCTGTGAGATACGGTAATACGGCATTTCGTAGTGCACCCTTTTCAATCCCAACAGCAATCGGTTCATATTCTCTGACAGCCTCAAATATCTTTCTGGCAGTCTTTTTAATATCCCAACGTCCGTAAATAATATCAGCAACCCACCAGCCATCAGGACTGGCCTTAACAATCGTAATCGCTGTTTTATCCAACTTTGCGTTTTTACCAGTTGCTTTACCAGCAACATCAGCAAAACCTGCAAGGTCAACAGCGATATAATAATCCCCATCTTTAGGTTCATCGTTGCTAAATTTAATCCAATCTTCTTTGAAGATCTCTGAGCCTAAAGCTTCAAAGCTCGCCATAAACTCCTGTCGGAATGCATAGCTCGACATTGACTTTTTAGCCATATCGATCTCTTCAGGATCGAGTAATGGATTATCATAACTGGTAAAGTGCCATGCTTGATATGTAGGATCTTCAGCAAGCTCACCGTACTTAAACAACTCATAAAAGTGGTTACGACCAAGCGGTGTCCCAATAAACATCGCAGATCCTTTCTGGTCAGCCAATGCAGGTCTTAGTACGGTTTCCCATACTGATGGCTTCATATCTGCATATTCATCGAGTACCAAGAACTTCAACGATACCCCTCGCATCGTCTCAGGTCTGTCAGCACCTTTTAAACTAATTGTAGCTCCGTTGATTAACTTAATTTGCATGTTGTTAACATGTGATGAAGTCACAACAGGGTTACCAAGCTCCAACAAGGTATTCCACATAATATCACGGGCCTGACCTTGTGTCGGCGCTACGTAGAATACATGCCCTCGATCAGTCTGGAGAGCATTAATAATTAACATCCATGCCGCTAATCGGCTTTTACCAGTTCGTCGCCCAGCCGCTACAATCTTAAATCGAACATCACTGTCAAAAACTTCTTGTTGCCACGGTAACAGCTCTACTTTGAGTTCAGTCAAGCGTTCCGCATCCAGTTTTCTAACTCAACAGAGCGATTACCAACCTGATTGTACCAACGAGAATTTACCATCTCATTAGCGGCTTTATTCCAATTCCCTTCATTCACAGCGGTAACCATATTCTTAAACTTGCCTAATCGAGACCGTCCAAGATTAAAAGCCATATTGACTAACACTCGTTTTACTTGGTCTGGTAAAGAATCAAAGTTTAAAAACAAAGCTCTGCAGTCTGTTAAAGCTTCATCACAATCTTCTTTAAACCATTCCAACACTTGTTCCATCGAGACTTCATCACCGACAGCAAGCTCTTCAAACCCATACAGTGCATGACCTATACCAACAGTAGGGATTCCTTCAGTACATAAATACACTGTGGTTTTACAGCCCTCATGCTTGGTGAGGTCTTCTTTAATCTGTACAAACAAATCTTCAGTCATCTGATTCCACCGGCTCGATATCAATAATATCTTCATCATTCTGTACAGATGCTTTCGCTCCAACACCTGTAATTGTAATACTGACGCTATTCTTGCCCTGTGACATCTTATCCTTTTCAAAATAACTGACAGGCAACATCCGATCCATCAGCAACTTCCAAGCCGCCGCTTGATTCTTATGCTCATCATCCAACGCCGCATTAAATATTGCATCCATGACTTTAACAGACTTAGGAGATGCTAACATCCGAGCTTTATACTCATTAATGATAGCGGCATCACCGGGAGGACGACCTCTAACACCCCTGTTGCCTTCCTTTTTAGCAACAACTTCGCCCTTTTTCGGTCTACCTCGACCTCTTTTTTGCTGTTCAGTCATGGAACTATCTCGTTTTCTCCATAGGCTGTACAGTCTACCACAAAACCAGTGCAAAGTCAACTAATTTGGCACGAAAGTTGCACAGTGTGTTATAATATAACATTCTTTGTAGTATCAAAGGCTTGGTCGATAGTTCATTTTGTGACTAAATTAATCTTTTTAGTCACTTTTTAGAACAAATAAGCTATTTTAGTCTTTTGCAAGTCTGTGTAGGTACTATAATATTTTAAAGCCTGTGTAGCCCCCTCCGGGGGAGTCGAGTCAGGCCTGTGGATAACTTGTGTAGAACCTGTGGATAAGCTGTGGATAACTACACAGTCTGCCTGTGGATAACTTTGCAGGCTGTGGATAAGTCTGTGGATAACTTTGCAGGCTAAAAAGTTATGCACAGGTTTATGCACAGGCTATGTTGCGCTGTTCTGGTGCTGATATTGCGCTGGTGCAGGCTGTCGAGTCGGTAAAGTATGGGGGTCGGTAAAGTACCCTTTGAAGCCTGTTTAGGCCTGAACAGCCTGAAAAGCCCGTCAAAACCCACCGAACAGCACTACAGTCTCAGACGCATTGTAAAGCTCTGTAACAACCTGTAATGCCATAGGGTAATAGTAGGGTACTGTTTCGGGCTTATCGGCGCTTGTAGGCGCTTAGAATGCGTCCTAGCTGTTAGCTGCTTACAGGTTTTGACGACCGCATTACATACACTGCAGGCAAAAAAAAGCCCGCATTGAAGCGGGCTGTATTGGTGGGCTGTATCAGTCTTTAAATATTAATACCCAAACTAATATCGAAATTAATACGAATTCGATAATTTCAATCATTAATAAATAACTCCATCAAATAGCCTGCAAGACCAAGCACCAAAGAAACGCCAGCAATACCAGCGACCAATAAAAACAATTCCGCACTAATCATTTTAAACTCCAGTTATTAATTCAGGATTGCGAATAATAAAATCACTCTCAGAAGTTTTGGCCAATCCTTTAGCCCGTAATCCGATAATAATATTCTTCGGGTCGTCTACACGGACATCGTGTAAATCGCCGTCTATAACCTGCCTGTCCATAAAACGGCTAGGCAACCCGCCGCTAAAGACGACGGCAATATTGGTGCCTGTATTTAAAGCCCGCTGTACCGATTTCCGATACAAGGCCTTGCCTGAATAGCTAAACGTTAAGTGGTAGTTCTCTGGCGTCGTACCCAAACGATTAGCCCGTTTGGTGTAGTCGTAAAACTTCACGTCGGGAAAAGCTTGAGGTATGCCAAAATCCTCCCAAGCAATATCAGACAAAACATTTAATCGAATAGCCGGTATTTTATTTTCTCTGTAAGCTTTACGTCGCATAAATTCAATATCGGCCACCAATAGTTTTAAGAATGCCGGAAAATCATTATGGAACAATTCGGCTTTTCTGGTTCGGGCTTCGATAACATTACTGAATCGACCTCGACCGGCTGATTTTAAACAGGCATCGAAACAGCCCGCCGCTTTTGATGCCGGACACAATTTACTATCGGGCATTAAAGACAATCCAGCGAATAAATATTTGTCCGAATACTTATTTGTTTTGGCCAATTTAGAATTTCCATTAATTGATAATAAATTCATTAGATAGCCCTCGCATGCATTAAGTCTGGATTTAAGCCCCGAATAATTGCCGCCGCTAAATCAGCGTCCGATTCGGTTTTAAACATATACCGAAGTGTATTACCGTCTTTAGGGTAATCCGCTACAGACTTATATTTAAGCCCACCTAAATCAAACAGCCATTCAATATAAGGCGCATTCTTATAAGTTGGCTGGTCGCCGTCCATCGTTGGGTAAAGTTCCAAATCGCTTATATCGTTTGGGATACGTACAGACCAATCGAAACCAGCGCACCAATTAGAATTAGCGTAAGGGTTAGAAACAGGTTTAATTTCTGCAGTAATCATTTTAAATATCCATCCTATATTGCAAATCAAAATAGTATTGGCCGTCCCTATAACTATTGGCCGGTTTATACCCTATTGAATAATCCATATAAGCTTTACCAGCCGTTGAATCGTCCCAGCGATTGATCCCGAAATAATCCATACAAGACCGATTGATAGCCCGCCAATCGTCTGTAGATATTTCAAAGTCTTCAGGTAGGCTAAAACCGAAATGACGATCTTTCATATCGTATAGGTCTTCGCATTCGTACACGGTGGTCTTTTCATACCAAACCGATTCTAATTTATCGCCGAACAAATAACTTAATAGTTGCTTTACTGTGGCTAAATCATTATCGAAAGGTTTCATAGTATTTACTCCAAATAAAAAGCCCACCGAAGTGGGCTATATAGTTTTAAGATTCGTTTAAAGCACCAACGGCGAAATTCCAGATATCACGACCAGCCGCACGCTCGACCGCAATAGTTAACCGTCCAACGTGTACTTGGTCGAAACTGTTTTCGTGATTGGCACCTAAGCCTCGGTCTTTACGTGAACGAATACGATAAAAACCCTGCAGGCCTAATTTACCGACATTAAATCGAACAGTACCTTTAGATTCAGGTTTAAATTGAATTTCGGAATTATCGAAATAGAAGCGAACTAAATCACGGGCTAAATCGTTTTCTAATTCCGATTGGGTTTTTACTGTTTCAATTTGAACAGGCTTTTTAACGAACAGGTTTTTAATTGAATTAAACATAATAATTTTCTCCAGTATGTTTAAAAATCCGCATTGTTGCGGTGGCGCATTATAAGCATGAAACGGGATCGCATTACAAGCCCTACACGTAAAAAATTAATGAAACGGATGCGAGTACAGGAAAACGAACCACAATTCAAGAAAAATTTTAAATTATTTTTATCCACAACCAAATCAGAGAAGTTTTCCACAGGCTTTTGACCCTGTTGATGAATTGTGGATGAATTGTGGATAACTTTTTATCTGTGGATAACTTGTGGATAACTCTGACGCACCGCACAACCTGGCACTGTTAATTCTAACGTAAAAAGGGACTGCGAGACCCTGAAGGGACTGTTGAACCTTTGGATAAAGTTTGGTATAATCGGGACTGTAATATCAACAAAGGGACTGTGAGACCTATGAGATGTAAAGCCTGCAATATTGAACTGAATGATTTTGAATCAACTCGTAAAAGCTCAACCAGCGGTGAGTTCTTAGATCTCTGTAACACTTGTTACAAAGCTGTGAGCTATGATATACAAGCTATTGAAAGATATGATCTTATGGATGTTGAAGATGAGGTTGACAGTTATGAAGATCTCTGATATTTTTCTATATAGACTATTTAGCTCTAAAGCTCTTTAGCTAAATAGTCCTTTAGGGTTTATGTACATAGAACTGATAAAGCTAAAGAGCTGTATAGCTATTCAGCTAAAGAGGTAAATAGCTATGAATGGTAAACTTCCATCAGTGCATCGTTGTCCTGTCAGCGGAGGCTTAACAGGTGAATCAGCCTACAAGTGGGCTTCATTCATCGCTGATGAGTATTTGTTTGACTCAACAGCACCACTGATGTATGATGTGTTTAAATCGATGGCAGAGTCGCTTGCACCTGCACCGGGTAAACCAACTGTGGCATCATTTCACTCCACCAGATTAGAAAAGGAAATACTCAAATGGACAGCATCAGCACAATCATCTTAATCAGAGAACTGGATAAGCGTGTGTTCTACTATGACGGTAGTGACGAGTTTCTGTGTAACATCACTGAACAATCTGTACAGTCGTTAAAAGAATCCTTAAACTCTTGCTTAGAAGAATACACTGATGTTATACTCCAGCGTGTTCAAGACAACATGGAGCATTTTGAGAATGAAGGTTGATCCACAAACCGGATGTGATGATGACTACGATGAAGCGTTGAAGTTCTGTATCAATGAAATCATCGAAGAGATCCACCGCATTCATGAACTGGATAATCTCGCTGTTGAGAGCATCTACTTTAGCGTGTTCGGACAAGAGATTGAACAACGATACCAAGAGTATCTTAACGAATTAAGGAACTGATATGGACACCAGAGTTTCATTTCATGTCGAAAAACAACTGAAGCAAGCACTCAGTGCATTAGAAATTGCATCAGACTGTATTAACGACACCGGGAACATTGAAGACGAGGAGTTGGATCAGATTGCGATGGCACTGGCATCTCTCCTCATCAAAGTTGACCACTACATAGGTAAATTATAATGGCATTCGTAGACACGCATACATCCTGTCCAAAGTGTGATAGCAGTGACGCATTTGCAATCAACGACAATGGCTGGGGTAAATGTTTTAGCTGTGGTTCAAACGTACCTCCACGAAACAGCTCACCAGCAGAGGTAATACACATGCCAAATAGGGCAACATCACCTAAACAGAGATCGTCCGATACAGAGGCTTACAATGCGTCTCAGGGGCTAATTTACACCAATCTTGCTGTACGTAAGATCAATACCCACACCTGTGAGTTCTACGGTGTTGGTTTAAGAGACACTGACATTGTATTTCCCTACAACCGTAACAAAGCCGCTAAGATCCGCATCAACAATGAAAAGAACTTCAAGATTGAAGGTCAATGGAGTGCTGGTACAGACTTATTTGGACAAGATAAGTTTCCTTCCGGTGGTAAGACCATTGTGGTTGTTGAAGGTGAATTTGATGCATTATCCGCCTATCAGATGTTAGGGCCACGTAAATGTGCTGTTGTTTCTGTTAGGAACGGTGCACAGTCTGCATTGAAAGACTGTGAAGAGAACTATGAATATTTAGATAGCTTCGATCATATTGTCTTTAACTTTGATTCTGATCAACCCGGTATTAAAGCACAGGCACAGTGTGCAGAACTATTCAGCCATAAGGCATCCTGTGTTGTCCCGGTGAATGGCTTAAAAGATGCATCAGACTTCTTACAGAGTAACCGCACCGCTGAGTATCTGAATGCTGTAAAGAATGCAGAGCGTTGGACTCCTGATGGGATTGTGGCAGGCTCAAACCTATATAATGAGGTGATGAAGCCGGTACAGAAATCAGATGTGGACTATCCCTTTGGCGGTCTGAACAAGCTCACGTATGGTATTCGTAAAGAAGAGTTGGTGACGGTTACTGCAGGGTCTGGACTCGGTAAGTCACAGTTCTTGCGTGAGGTGATCTGGCATATTATTCAAAACACTGATTCCAATATCGGTATGATGTTCTTGGAGGAGTCTACCCGCAAGACTGGACTGTCGCTGATGTCATTAGCGGCTAACAAGCCTTTGCATCTCCCGGATACGTTATCAACGCAGGAGGAAAAAGATGAAGCGTTTCATGCTACACTTGGTACAGATCGTCTGTATCTCTTTGATCATTTCGGTTCCAGTGACGTTGATAATATCGTCAATCGTGTACGCTACCTTGCCAAGGTTGCAAGATGTGATTATGTGTTTGTTGATCATATCAGTATCATTGTTTCTGCGCAGTCTAATGGTGATGAGCGAAAAGCGATTGATGAAATAATGACCAAGCTTCGTATGTTGGTGCAGGAGACCGGTATCAGTCTTGTCTGTGTCTCACACCTGAAACGTCCTGATAGTAAAGGCCATGAAGAGGGTGCGGCGACTTCGCTTGCACAGCTACGAGGCTCCGGGTCAATTGCACAGCTATCTGATATGGTGATCGGACTGGAACGTGATGGTCAGGCGGAGGATAAGATTAAGCGTAATACAACCTACGTCAGGGTGTTAAAGAACCGTTTCTCTGGCACCACCGGTAAAGCCTGTGCTCTTCTGTATCATCTCGATACCGGTCGCATGACAGAAATTGATGAGGAAGCATTATGATCACTGATTCAAACCGTATCGGTGATCTTGCAGAGCATTATGCAATTACCTATCTGTGGGATAACGGGTACGAAGTCTTTAGAAATTGTGGCTGTACAGGCCCAATTGATATAGTGGCATACAAAGACGGAAAGACATTGTTAATTGATGTCAAGACCATGTACGCAGACTTGAGATACCCTGATTCAGTCACTGCATGTAGTTCCAGAACTGCTTTGCAAAAAGAAATAGGTGTGGTAATATTACAGTTTAACCCAATCACCAGAGAATTAAGGTTTACAGAGCATCGCAATGAAAAAACTGATACTGGATATCGAGACGAACAGCAACCACAGCTTGATTTGGCTGTGTGTGACACAGGATGTTGAGACGGGAGACGTTACATGTCATACAGATCCATTAACACTAGCGCCACTGGTAAAGGCATACGATCAAATCATCGGTCACAACTTAATTGGTTTCGATGCGCCGGTGTTGCGGAAAGTTTGGAACATTGGGATACCGAAATCGAAAGCGGTAGACACATTGATTCTTTCAAGGCTTTTGAATCCACAAGTAGAAGGCGGCCACAGTTTGAGGGCATGGGGTCAACGGCTTGGCGATCAGAAGATTGAGTTTGCTTTTGAAGATTTTGATGGAGGACTTACCGATGAGATGCAAGAGTATTGTATCCAAGATGTTAAACTCACTTGTAAACTATACAAGCATCTTATGCAAGGCTTTAAGGAATGGCGTGATGCCTCGCAAAGTATATTATTGGAGCACGACATCGCAGTTATCTGCAGGCGACAAGAAGACAACGGTTTTAAACTGGATGTTGATTCAGCAGAAACTCTTCGTGCTGAACTGTCAGATCGAATGGGCATTATTGAAGATGAGGTGCAAGCAGTTTTTCCACCGATAGTAGAAGAGCGTTGGTCTGAGAAGACTGGTAAAAGACTGAAAGATAAAGTCACAATATTTAATCTTGCGTCACGGAAACAAATCAGTGAGAGGCTGATGACGTTGGGATGGAAGCCAACAAAGCATACAGAAAAGGGCCAAGCTATTGTGGATGAAGGTACATTGAAGGGAATCGATATACCTGAAGCACAGCTCATTGCTGAGTATCTGATGCTTCAAAAACGTGTTGGTCTGATCGAATCATGGCTCAAACATGTCGATAAAACTGACAATCGTGTACATGGAGGTATTATTACCAATGGGGCTGTTACCGGGCGTATGACGCATCGTAATCCCAATCTGGGACAAGTACCAAGCGTTAACAGTCCATACGGTACTGAATGCCGTAAATTATTTACTGTCGATAAAGGTAATGTATTAGTTGGCACAGATCTTGCAGGTATTGAATTAAGATGTCTTGCACATTACATGCAGGATGATGAATGGACAGAGGAATTACTCAATGGCGATATCCATCAGAAAAACGCTGATGCCGCAGGTATCACTAGGCCGCAAGCAAAAACCCTTATCTACGCCACTCTCTACGGCGCTGGCCCCGCAAAAGTTGGTGGTATCGTTGGCGGAGGTGCGAAAGAAGGGAACGAAGTATTGCATCGCTTTTATTCTAACACCCCTAAGTTACGACAGCTTATGGAAAAAGTGCAGAAAGTGGCGAGTAAAGGGTATGTACCGGGCTTGGATGGTCGAAGAATACTGGTTAGATCTGACCATGCGGCACTCAATAGCTTACTGCAAGGATGTGGCGCTATTATTGCTAAACAGTGGGCTATCGAAGCACACAAGACGTTCAAGAGACGACAGATACCTGTACAACAGGTTGCGTTCGTCCATGACGAAATCCAAATTGAAACAGCGGAGAGATATGGTGAAGACGTTGCACAAATCATGTGCGATGCGGCCTCACAAGCCGGGATTACCTTGGGCTTTCGATGCCCAGTAGATGCCGAATCAAAAATCGGTAATAATTGGTTTGACACACATTAATAGTGTGGTATAATATTACTTTAGTCACCAAGTAAGGAGAATGACTATGAATGACACTCAACGTGTAAAAATTAAGGCTGACGTGATGTGGGCATATCTTGATCGTAAGAACGAGATGTCTCAGAAGTATCAGGTTGACCTGTGCAATCTTTCCGATGGTGCTGTTTCTGCCTTGGAGTCAATGGGGCTGACAGCCAATCAAAAGGATGGTAAAGGATATTACATCACTTGTAAATCCAACAACCCAATCCGTGCATACGATAGCAACGGCGAAGAGCTAGAAGGTATTGGGATCGGTAACGGTTCACAGGCAATTGCTTTGGTTTCGTTCTATGACTGGAATTGGAAAAACAAATCAGGACGTAGCCCTTCATTGAAGAAGCTCGTAGTCACTGAGCTGGTTTCTTATGAAGGTGATAGCTCGACTGAAGCTGTTGCAATGGACGACGACGAGATCTTATAATGCAACATGCTCTGATTGATGCAGATATCCTGAATTATCGGATTGGTTTTGCCTGTAACAATGAGCCTGAAGGTGTTGCCATCACTACGATGGCACACTTTTTAGAGGATTTGCTACTGATTGATCTTCCGAAAGTTCAGACATGGGAACTTCATTTGACCGGTAAACTTAACTTCCGAAATGAGGTCGCTGTTACTGCACCATACAAGGGCAATCGTAAGTCGGATAAACCAGTGCATTACCATTTGCTCCGGGAATACTTAGTTGATGCATGGGCGGCCACAGTATCAGACGGTATCGAAGCAGATGATATGCTAGCTATCCGGGCGACTGAGCTAGGAGATTCTAGCGTGATCGTGAGTCTTGATAAAGATCTCGATCAAGTCCCCGGCTGGCATTATAATTTTGTTAAGAAAGAGATGTATCATATTGATCCTGCTGAAGGCTTGTTTAAATTTTATAAACAAATGCTAACAGGGGATCGAGTTGATAACATCGTTGGTGTACGTGGAATCGGTGATAAAAAAGCTGAGAAGCTATTACAAGACAAGACAGAGAACGAAATGTGGGATGTGTGTGTTGAGCTTCTTGGTTCTGATAGAGCAATGGAGAATGGACATTTGTTGTACATGTTAAGAAATCATGAAGACACGTTTACCCCACCAAAGGAACTTTGTACATAAACATCATGCGAAGTTCAACCAAGCTAAGGTCTACAAAGACCGGAAGAAAGAGCACAAAAAAGGCTACAACAGGTATAAGTCCTCAATCTGCGAAAGCGAAAGGTAGAAGACTACAACAACTTGTGCGTGATTCGATATTGTCTGCGTTTCCTAAATTAGAGCCTGATGATGTCCGTAGCACGTCAATGGGTGCAGGCGGTGAAGATGTGCAGTTGTCTCCAGCGGCAAGAAAGTTATTTCCATACACAGTAGAGTGTAAGAATCTTGCAAAGATTGCTGTCTACAATTACTATGTCCAAGCAACTGGACACAATGACTTTGAACCGCTTGTTATTATCAAACAGGATAGATCAAAGCCTTTGGCTGTTGTAGACTTAGAACATTTTATGGAACTGGTGAAGAAATGATTGATTTAAATGAAATGGCTGAAGAGTTTGATTGTATTCTTGCAAGGGATCATCAGGTTGCTGGCGAACATTACACAAGCAAGTCGATACAACCTTGGGATGCGATGGAAGCGTGGATGTCAGAAGAAAAATTCTTAGGATATCTTCAAGGCAACATTATCAAGTATGTAGCAAGATGTGATGACAAAGGTGGTAAGACTGATCTTGAAAAAGCTCGACATTATCTTGACAAATTGATTGAGTTGTACTAAAATGGATGGTTCCGCTTATGCTAACCGTTGAAGAATTGAAAGAAAAATTAACGCAGTTGGATGAAGTCACATTGATCGAACTGCTAGAATTAACTTCAGATCAAATCGTTAACAGATGCGGTGATTTAATTGAAGAACAATACGAAACTCTGGAGAGCCAATTCGATGACACACTACCTTGGGATAACGATTGATTATGAAAGAGACTTTAGACTCAGTGATCAAGCAATTAAACTCATGCATGACTACTACATGCTTGAGCATGAAACCAGTCCTCAACAAGCCTTTGCACGTGCTTCGGTGGCTTATTGCTACGGTGACCTCGATCTTGCTCAACGGATTTATGACTATGCTTCGAAAGGTTGGTTTATGTTTGCGTCACCTGTGCTATCGAACGCACCTGAACATGGCAGAAACAATCGGGGCTTGCCTATTAGTTGTTTCCTTACTTACGTGGGCGACAATCTTAGTAGCCTTATTGGGCATAATGGTGAGGTAGCGTGGCTTTCCGTCAAAGGCGGTGGCGTGGGAGGACACTGGTCAGACGTGCGAGGCGTATCAGACGTAGCACCGGGGCCAATACCATTCATGAAAGTGGTAGACAGTCAGATGACAGCCTACAAACAAGGGAAGACAAGAAAGGGTAGCTATGCCGCTTACTTGGATGTCAGTCATCCAGACATTGAAGAGTTTATTAATTTTAAAGTCCCGACCGGTGGAGACATCAATCGGAAATGTTTTAATTTGTTTAACGCAGTCAACGTGACTGATAAATTTATGGAGAGTGTAATCAATGATACAGAATGGAACCTTATCGACCCAGACTCAGGAATTGTTAGAGATACAGTCCAAGCTCGTAAACTTTGGCAACGAATACTTGAAGCTCGGTTCAGAACTGGCAGTCCTTACCTTAACTTTATCGACACAGCCAGACGAGGCTTACCAGAAGCTCAAAGAAAACTTGGATTGTCAATTAATGGCAGTAACCTCTGCAACGAAATCCATCTCGCAACAAGTGAAGAACGCACAGCAGTCTGTTGCCTCAGCTCAGTCAACCTCGAAAGATACGACGACTGGAAATCAAGCGGCATGGTTGGAGACCTTATCCGATTCTTGGACAACGTGCTTCAATACTTTATTGACAACGCACCAGAAGAACTTGGAAAAGCTGTCTACTCAGCTTATCGAGAACGCTCAGTCGGTCTCGGAGCAATGGGCTTCCACGGCTACCTCCAAAGCAAAGGCATAGCATGGGAGTCATGGCAGGCCGCAAGTGAAAACCACAGACTGTTCAAAGACATCAAAACCCAAGCTGTCGAGGCAACATACACGCTCGCTGTGGAACGTGATGAATGTCCTGATGGAGTGGGTTATGGTGTTAGAAATATGCATCTGTTGGCTGTTGCTCCTAACGCTAATTCTAGCATCCTATGTGGGTGCTCTGCTAGCATTGAACCACGTATTAGCAACTGCTTTGTGCATCGTACTCGTGCCGGGAGTCATACTGTTCGCAATCCGTACTTGGAGGAACTTTTAGATGACAAAGGGCAGAACACTAAAAAGGTATGGCAAAGTATTCTTGAGAATGAAGGCTCTGTACAGCACTTGGAGTTCCTATCCGACAGCGAGAAGGCTACATTTAAGACAGCATTTGAACTCGATCAGGGGTGGGTCGTCGAACACTCCGCCAAAAGACAAGAGTTTATATGTCAGGGACAGAGTGTTAACGTGTTCTTCCCATCGGGTACTGACAAGGCTATTGTCAATCAGGTACACCTCAAGGCGTGGAAGGAAGGGCTTAAAGGATTATATTATCTACGCACGACTGCTGGTGTTACAGCGGAGAAGGTTGGAACTAAGGTAGACCGCAACGCCCTGAAGGACTTTGAAGATGATGAAGTCTGTGTGAGTTGTCAGGGATAATATATTATCCACTCAATATACTGAGTAAATTGCATAGTATTCCTATGCAAAGGAGAATTGCAATGAGTGAAACGTATGGTATGATTAAAGTTACACGATTAGAAGAGAATGAAGATGGTTCTGCCAACTTAGAGGTCGAGACAGATCGGGAAGCTACACGGTTCTTGGTTGAGATTGGGTTGGCACGATTGTTAGAGATGGCTATTAATGAGGAGAACGGTTATGAGCTTAATCCTGAAACTAAAGAAAGCGTGGTTGAAATTGTTGAAGGCTCAGTGCAACAGGAAGTGGGAGAAGGCTCGCAAGTTACATGCGAAGATCATCGGGTTGGAACTGGAGATTAAAGTCCTTGAAAGAAACAACGCAAAACTTAATTAAAAGATTGGAGCTTTTAAAAGACTCCGATCCTTTTAACAGACGTTTAATGAATGACTGCTATGATCACTTTAAAGCTTTACAAGATGAAGTAGATAGGCTAATATATCACAATAACAATTTAATGAATGTCATATATCAAAATCAAGCTGAACTGGAGAACATATCATATGAGCTTGCTGGAACAGAACAAAAGTTATAAGCCTTTTACCTATCCTTGGGCTGTGGAATATGCTACACAGCACGAGCGTATTCATTGGATTGAGGATGAATTGGAGTTACAGACTGATGTCAGCCATTGGAAATCGGGGATTCTATCGGAAACAGAAAAGAACCATATCACCCAAATCTTGCGGCTATTTACGCAAACAGACGTGGCGGTTGGAACAAACTATCTTGAGTATTACATTCCCAAGTTCAAGAACAATGAAATCAGAGCGATGCTCACAGCCTTTGCTTCACGTGAGTTCATCCATCAACGAGCATACGCCCTTCTCAATGACACTCTTGGACTTCCTGAAGAGGAGTTCACAGCGTTCTTAGAGTATGAGCAAATGTCTGCAAAACTGGAGTTCATGTCCGGATTAGACGTAAATTCTATAAGCGGTACAGCGATGGCTATTGCACGATCTGTATTGAATGAAGGTATGAGTTTGTTCTCAGCATTTGCGATGCTACTCAACTACCAACGCTATGGTAAAATGCCGGGGATGTGTACGGTTGTGGAGTGGTCAGTCAGGGATGAGTCACAACACGCTGAAGGAATGGCAAAGTTATTTAGGGAGTTCTGTGATGAACACCCAAGAGTAGTGAATGATGATTTTAAGAAAGATATATACGAGATGTTTAGAACTGCGGTCAAATTGGAAGACAAGGTTATTGATCTTGCGTATGAGATGGGTGACTTGGAAGGTTTGTCGGCGGCGGATGTTAAACAGTACATTCGCTACCTCGCAGACAGACGTTTACTGCAACTTGGTCTCAAGACAAACTGGAAGGTTAAGGAGAATCCTTTACCGTGGATGGAAGAGTTATTAGGTGGTAGCAGTATGTCAAACTTCTTTGAGAAGAGGGTAACAGACTACAATGCACATGGTTTGGAAGGAGATGATTGGGGATGGTAGATTCTATCAAAGAACAATATATTGACCAGTACAAGCAGTACCATAGCAACCCTGAAAAGTATCCCGGTAACTCGTTTAAAAACGGATATCAGCACATTACTGACTTAATCGCAGAAACAAATGCAAAGACTGTTCTGGACTATGGATGTGGGAAAGGTGGTCAGTACACAGCTCAGAAGATGCATAGAACTTGGGGGATTGGTATGCCCACATTGTATGACCCTGCTGTACCTGAGTTTGAAGTGTTACCAGATCAAATGTTTGATGGCATTTACTCAACGGATGTAATGGAACATATACCAGAAGAGGTGATACCTGAAGTGTTTGATTGGATTTTCAATCATGCTGAGAAGTTTGTATTTTTAGGGATTGCTACAAGCCCTGCAAGAGCGATTCTGCCTAATGGAGAAAATGCTCACTGTACAGTTAAGCCTATTGAATGGTGGGCAGAACAAATTAAAAAGCACAAGCCCGTGTATACGCATTTAAAATGCTACGGGAATAGTAAAGGTTATATGAAATTAAATGAGGGACTGTGATGATAGCGGCAAGATTTCACCATGTCTTTGGTCTGTCGATTGAGACCGTACAAAGTCAGCCTGTGTTGGGCTGGAAGATGGAAGAAGAGATTGACGAAGCTCAAGTATACTTCTTTGATGGGTTTGTTAT
>Ga0208898_1000902_pt1 | contig 21268 bp, 35 predicted proteins | sample VirMetDEL_Mar_4_FD_184513 | JGI IMG/M metagenome (GOLD analysis project Ga0208898, IMG submission 184513) | Aqueous microbial communities from the Delaware River and Bay under freshwater to marine salinity gradient to study organic matter... | ecosystem: Environmental > Aquatic > Marine >...
GATACATAGAATCTGGTCAGCGAGAACTTAAAGGCGTTTTGTTGAAATGTTTTGAATATTATTGTGAGATTAACCAACCCAAACAACAAAGTGATAAGCGTTAAAAATAACATAAGAAAAAGATTAAAAAAAGTTAAAAAAAGTTTATGTAATTCTTTAATTAGCACTAACAAGACTAACATAAATAAAACTAAAAAAGCGGGTGGTAGTGAGTCTTTAAAAAAAGAATATAGTCATTTTTTCTGCGTAAGTTTATAAGTTGGTTGTAAAAAAATTATAACGATAGAAATTTAAGCAATATAGGCGCAATAATTATATGAACAAAAAACAATTCAAACAACACAGACTAGAGCTAGGATTAGAACAAAAAGATTTAGCTAAACTACTAGCTTGCTCAACCGCCTTAATCAGTGCTTACGAACAAGAAAAAAGAAATGCAGATGTCAACAAAAGCCCATTAAGATTGGAGAAGTACAAGAAATTAATAGAAAAGTTTAAAAGAAAGAAAAATGAAACATCTAATTAAATAAAAATGAAAACATTAAAAGTGATTAACTTAATTAAGCCAAAAAAAATAAATGTTGAATTGGGTAAAAATTACTTATTAGTGCCAGACACAGAATTTATCCCATACATAAAAGGTAAAAAGATCTTTGTAGAATGCCCTAACTGCAATAATGATTCAGGTGTAGATCTTGTTAATATTTATGATGATAAACTAAGTCATATATTCCATGAAAGAGATTTAAATGCTTGGAGATGTAATTATTGTTTCCATGATATAAGTTATAGAATGGGCTTGGCTTTAAATTCCCAGGGTTTAAAAGAACATTATCAAAGTTTTGCAAGAGAATATTTATCTATTTTTTTTAAATGATGATTAACTTAATTAAGCCAGAACCTAAATTTAGAAATGGCTACAAAGACAAAAAAAGACTGTCAGATATTCACAAAATACCCTGCGTAAATTGCTTTGCCAAAGGAAGACCGCAAAGAAACAGAACTATTGCCCATCATAAAATAGGGATGGGAATTGGATTAAAAGCAAGTGATTTGTTTACAATGGCAATCTGCGAAAGTTGCCACACAGGAACAAAAGGAATACACAACATACCATTGAAGAAATGGGAAGAAGATAATTTTAGCCAAGATGATTTAATTGAATTAACTAACAAATTACTTGAAAATATTCAATGAAGGAAATAATAGACAGAGTTCATAAACAAATTAATCATATTGCTAATTCTCCTAGAGGCAACCCAGATAAACTAAACAGATTATTGGAATTTTATAAAGAGCTGCTTAATTCCTATAACGCAACAGAGAATAAAATAATTATAGAAAAATACAAAAATCTTGAAAAGAAAAAATAATGCATTTTATTAATTTTAGTTGTTGACATTACTAATACTATGTAGTAGTATAACTTTAACTAAATAATTAACAAATATTGTGAACAAAAAAGAATTTAAACAAAAAAGAAACGAACTAAACTACACCCAAGAAGAGCTAGCCCCTTTAATTAAATGCTCCCTAGCCTCAATACGAGCCTATGAACAAGGTAAAAGAAAACCACACCCAAACACAATTGATAAATTAAATGAATTAATTTTAAGAAAAAGACTTGACATAACTGATACATAGTATTAGTATAAAGGTAACAAAGTTATTAACAATTAAATAAAAAATATTATGTCAGTTACTAAAAAATTTTTTGAAAACAAAAATACAAAATTAACTAAAAGCGGTAAATCAATGACTTTAAGAATAGCTCTTGAAATGCTAGAAAATGGAATTGAGCCAAATTCAAAAAATATTGACAAGGTATTTAAAAAAATATTAGCGACAAATTCGAAAAATATTAACGAAGAAAGAAATATTGTTGAAGGCTTATTAAAGCCAGAAAATATAGCAAAAATTAAACAAAAAATTGCAAATGTCTAATTACAAAGAAAAAGCATTATTTCATTTAAACAATATTATGAAAGAATATGAAAATCAATTTTAATAAAAAGACTAGAAAGAAACTAAAGGCAATAGGTTTTGACACAGATATTATGGGTGTTCATAGAATGCCCAATGTTAGATTTGAGTTACCATGTAAATTTACAGCCGATTATTTACATAATGATATTGAAGTGGGGTTATATAGCTACGTAGGAAGAAACTTTGCGTATTACTCTAAACTAAAGATAGGTAGGTTCTGCTCAATAGCTAACAATGTTAGTATAGGGCTACATAATCACCCAATGGACAGGATATCAACAAGCCCCTTCTTTTATACTAAGTCTTTTATGGACACTAATAATGAGCAATATGTTGCACTATTTAACGATGTATCTCATCCAGTTGAAATAGGAAATGATGTTTGGATAGGAGATTCAGCCAGAATAAAAGGAGGAGTTAAAATAGGAGATGGAGCAGTAATAGCAACTTGCGCAGTAGTAACTAAGGATGTAGAGCCTTACTCAATAGTTGGCGGAGTACCAGCAAAAGTAATAGGAGAAAGGAAAATTAAAAGAAGATTTGCTCATAAATTTAAACCAGATTCTATTTTAAAAGATTTTTCTAAATTTCAATCACTAAGAAAAAGAATTAAATCTATTTTTAAGAAATGAAACATTAAAATGATAAAAAAACTAATATTAATACCAAAACTACTTTAAAACAAAATGACTGACATAATAAATAATGAAACAAGAGAACAACTAAAAAAATACATAGAAGCTATTGAAAATTACGAAGCTGAAAAAACTGAAATATTTGAAAGGATAAAAGAAGTTTATGATGAGGCTAAAGCGGTTGGATTTGACATTAAAACTATTAGAACTATAATTAAAGAAAGAGCTAAAGACCCTAGTAAACTAGAGGAAGAGCAGTATTTACTTGAGACCTATAAGGAGGCTTTGGGTGAGTAATATTAACTATAATTTAACTATAGATTCTAAAGTTGAATATGATTATAAACCTTGCCAACTAGGCAACATGCCGCCTTTAAAGGGTAGTATACACTTCTATTATAAGAATCAAGAAATAATAATTCCTGAATCTCGCTCGCACGATAATCTAGAAATAAAAATAGTTTGCGATAGAATGATTCTACTTGAAGAAGATGAGAAGACAATATTTACTACAAGTGAATCAGAGGAAGTGCAATTAAGATTATATAATGCAAAAAGAAGATTTGAAAGGGAGTTGTCTCATGTTTTTTTATACGGATAATTAGGCAATGAAGAAAATATTGATATAATGGTAAACGCACTAGTAGATAAAATGACAATAATAAATGATTTTTAAGAGGAAATGAAAAAGAAAAATAAAGGCGGAAGACCAACAAAAATGACCCCAGAGATTGTCACGAAACTAGAATATGCTTTTTCAAAGAGCTTTACAGACGAGCAAGCTTGTTTTCATGTAGGTATAAGTAGAGAGTGTTTAAATAACTACTGCATAGCCAACCCTGGGTTTCGTGACAAAAAAGAGGCATTAAAGAAAAATGTATCTCTTAAAGCCAAGCTGAATGTGGTTGAAGGCGTTGAAAGCGGAGAATTGTCAGCTTCTAAATGGTGGTTAGAAAGAAAAAATAAAGAAGAATTTAGTTTAAGAGTTGAGAATACAGGGAAAGACGGTAAAGATATGACTGTTGATGTTATTATTAAGGATAATATACAGCCTAAGCCAAACAAATCAGATACTGGCGGCATTCAGTATAAGGGTGGTATCAAATAATATAAAATCAAAATAAATATGACATTTTTAGGAGTACTAGGATTAATTTTTATAACATTAAAGCTATTATCTGTAATAACTTGGAGCTGGTGGCTTGTTCTACTTCCTCTTTATGGTGGTCTATTACTAGCAATAGGGGTTTTATTCTTATGTGTTGTCATAAAGGGTGTAGAGGAGAAGTTTTTTAATAGAAAAAGACCAAAAATTTGAACCCTTATAAATAAAGGGTAAAATGCTATTGCTCCATGGGGTGAAGAACAATAAATTTTATGCAAAAAGAACTAAACCTAAGCGATGAAATAGCTCCACAATTCCACGAACCACACTGCTTAATAAGAGATGAAACATTTTCTGAGTTCTGGTTCAAAGGCGGAAGAGGTAGCACAAAATCAACATTCGCAGCACAAGAGATAATATTAAACCTAATAAGCGACTCAAACGCTAACGCAATAGCATTTAGAAAAACAGGCAATACATTAAGAGATTCCATATTACCAACAATCCTATTTGCAGTTGATAAGTTCCAAAAAACCCACAAATTTGATCACATTAAATCACCTACTGAAATTACCTATAAACCAACTGGACAAAAGATATTAATGAGGGGGCTTGATGATGAGGCTAAAATAAAATCAATTAAGGCACAAAAAGGCTACTTCAAAATACTGTGGTTTGAAGAACTTCAGGAGTTTAGCGGAATGGAAGAAATAAGAAGTGTAAGACAATCAGTATCAAGAGGAGGCGAGAAGTTCATTACGATATTTACATTTAACCCACCCAGAAACCCTAACCATTGGATATATACCGAGCTAAAATATAAAAACCCTGATAGATTTATTCATCATTCACACTACGAACAAGTGCCAAGACATTGGCTAGGTGAAGAGTTCTTTAAAATAGCTGAACGATTGAAAGCTAATAACTACGAAGCGTACCAGCATGAATATGAAGGAATACCAGTAGGAAACCCCGAAGAGATTATATTTAGTGGATGTTATGAAGTGAAAGACTTTGAGACCCCACCAGAACACATGATGTATCAAGAAAGATTCTTTTTTGGTGCAGATTGGGGCTTTGCTAACGACCCTACAACATTAATTAGATGTTTTATAATGGATGATTGCCTTTACATAGATCATGAGGTTTACGGCTATCAAACAGAAATTGATAACATACCAGAATTATTTAAGAAAGTTCCACAATCTAAAGAGTGGAATATTTACGGTGATTGCTCAAGACCGGAAACGATATCTTATGTTGCAAGAAATGGATATAATATTGAGGGTGCTAGTAAGTGGGAAAATTCAGTAGTTGATGGTATAGAGTACTTAAAAAGCTTTAAAAAGATTATCATACATGAGCGTTGCACTAATATTTTACAAGAATTTCAGAACTATTCTTATAAAATAGACCGCCAAACCAAAGAAGTTTTACCTAAAGTAAACGATGCTGCTGGCTGGGATCATGGAATTGATGCAGTTAGATATGCTTTAGTTGATTATATTAATAACGAAGTATCAATTTTAGATGTTTTGTAAACCCTAAATGTAAAAAGTTTAGTTTAAAACCCCGTATTTTAGAGCATTTTTTGTAAAAAGATTTGACATTAGCAGTTTTTAGAATATTATAAAAGTATGAAAACTTTAACACTTAGAAACGACAAAAAGAAACTAGAAAAACTTTTTATAGAAGCTATTAATCACAAAGGCAGAGAAAAGATAGCCAGAATCTATTCAAGAGGCAAAATAAATCTCGTATTAAAGAAGATAGGAATTAAGATTGAGTGCAAGCCACCCCTTAATTTTAATGCCTTTTGTAGATTTTGTAAAGGTAAATCACTTAATAACACAACTATTACCAAAAGTTATTGGTGGTCATTGTGGTCAATTTGTTGTAAAGATTGCAAACAAGAAGGAGAAAAAGAAGAATCTTATGAGTGTCAAAAAATAGATAGTGATTGTAATGATTGCGGATATTTTAAGAGAATTAAGGGATTAGAGGGCAATTGTAAGAAATTTAATAAATCAGTAACAGCAAGACCTAATTTTTGCAGTAGTTATGATTGTTTTGTTCACAGAAAAGATTTAAATTTATGAAAATCACAGAGGAATTTATAAAATCATACTTTGATATTGAGGATGATAAAATAAAGATTACAGTTGCAGAAGGCTCTTTTTATTATCTATGCTCTTTAAAAGATTTATTTAAGGCTAAGTATGGGACTTGGGAGCTAATCAAGAAAATCTTAAAAAAGATAGTTGAGTGCAGAGGCGCACCTTCTCTCGCTGGCAGAAATTATGATAATCTATTGCTACTCCTAGCATTTATAGAAGAAAGGAATAATATTCTAGATTTGGAAATATGGCGAGATAGGTTTAATAGTAAACATGGGATATAAAAATCATTGTAACTTTAAACATAACAAAATATGAAATGTAAAGCCGATATTGAAGCAGAAAGATTTAAAAATTTAGAGCTTGGTTTTTATTATTGTTTGGTTAAAAAAACAAGGTTTATTAGCCAGGAAAAACTCGTTATCCAAGCAGATGAATTAGTGGAGGTTAGAGAGTTAGAATGCTCGATCGCAGGCAATAAGTTTTTTGCTCCTAGATACACCAATGAAAAAATAGTTGCCTTTGAGAAAGTTGAGCAACCTACTGCCTTTAAGAAAAAAAGAACAGTATTCGAAATGCCAGAGGAATTAATAAAACCATTTAATAAAATAATTAGTTCCATCTTTAGCGGTAGTCTTTAAAAGACTAAATGCAAAAAGATTGGAAGCTATGAAAACAACAAAAGAGTTTATAAAATCAATTGAAAACACTATAAGTAAAAACATTTGACATTTAAAATATAACTTGTTAAATGGAATTAGTTATTAATTTTTTTCTTGACAATGGATATTAAAGAAGTATTAAAGACTAACAAAATCACGCAGCAAGATTTTGCTGATTATATGGGCTACACTAGGCAATCACTTTCAGGAACCTTAAGAGAGGGAAAAGAAAGAAAATCATTAATCAACAATCTAAAATTAGCAACGGCAGAGAAAAACGGCATATCGATTGACATCACGGAAGAAGGACACACGATTGTTAGTTTTGATTTAACTAAGCTAGCAGTTTAATTATTGACATTAAAATAAAAATAGTTTATTAGTTGATACTTAAAATCAATTAAATTTCATTTCATGGCTACTAGGACAAGTAATAATGAAGTGTTGGCTAACAGCTTAACTACATTAACAACCGCTCTTGGATTTCCTCAAGAATTTGCAGAACAGTTAAGCCAGACAGCTACACTTGCAAAAAACAATAGAACTTATTTCATAAGTAACGATAGACCAACCCTAACCTATGCCTATACGACACACGGTATAATCCAAACACTTATTGATCAACCTATAGAAGATGCGTTCAGGGGTGGTATTGATATAGAATCGTCAGAATTAGAAGCAGATGAGATACAGCAGATACAGAACTATATAAAAGAAAATGATATTTTAGAAGAAGTAAAAGATTTAGCTAAATGGACTCGTCTTTACGGTGGTGGTGGAATGGTTATTAATACAACTGGTAAATCAGATAAACCAATTAATATTGATGCTATAAATGAAGATACGCCGCTTTCTTTTCAAGCGGCTGACTTGTGGGAGTTACACCAAACTAATTTACCCGCTTATGGAGAGCAGAAAGCATACGTTAAAAGCGGATTCCATGAACCAGCTTTCTTTTATTATGGCAATAAGCTAGATGAAACAAGAGTATTAAAAACGAGAGGAAAAAGAGCGCCCTCATTAGCAAGGCCGCAGTTAAGGGGTTGGGGGATGAGTGAGGTTGAAAGATTAATCCGTTCACTTAATCAGTACCTAAAAAACAATGACCTTATTTTTGAGTTACTCGATGAGGCTAAAATTGATGTTTACGGAATACAAGGCTTTAATAAATCCTTATTAACCCAGGGAGGAACTGAGAAGCTTACTAAAAGGGTTCAAATGGCTAACAAAGTCAAGAACTATCAACAAGCTATAGTTAAAGATAAAGAAGATGATTACGATCAAAAGCAAATGAATTTTGCAGGTTTATCAGAAATGCTACAGCAAATAAGAATTGGTATAGCAAGCGATCTAAAAATGCCATTAACTAAATTATTTGGCTTATCAACAGCAGGCTTTAGTAGTGGAGAAGATGAGATTGAAAACTATAATTCAATGATTGAAAGTCAGATAAGGGGTAAGTTTGATAATCTAATAATTCAGATGCTTAAACTTATATGTCAAAAGCTATTTGGAGTTGTGCCAGATGATTTACAGATTGCGTATAAACCTCTAAGGATGCTTTCAGCAGTCGAAGAGGAGCAGGTTAAGACTTCACAAGAAAATAGAATTTTAGCGATGTACGATAGGGCGTTAATGACCTCTGATCAGGTTATTGAAGAGATTAATCAATCCAATTTATTTGCTAGTGATTTAAAAAACGAATCAAGATCAGACTTTCCTATGCCTGCGCCAGCAAAGCCAAAGATGGATATAGAAACCAGCAAAACAACAAATTCAATTATTAATAAATTATTTAAGAAAAATGGCAATTAATACAGATTATCAAAGCGTTGTAACATTAGGCAGACTATACAGAATAGGCATGGTAGAAGGAGGGCGTGGCCTAGGTCAAGCCTTAGCACCCCGTATAATGGCAAAGGGTGGTACTATGGATATTTATTTTGCTGATGCAACAGTTGACCCAACATCTTTGGCTGAAATGGCTCTTGTAAAACAAGATACAACAGGTCAAGCAATAGAATCAATAGCAGACTACATGGCTATAGTTGAAAATCAAGCTACTGTAAATGAGGTTATTATCACTGGTGTTGAGTTAAAAGAAGATTTGGGTGCTATTTCTTAATGAAAGAAAAACAACTAACACCAATAAAAGTAAATCCTAAGCTTGATGAGGAGCTAGAAAAACAAATATTAGCTTTCCTTTCAAAAGAAATATTTGCTCCTATTGTTGTTGAGATGAAGAAAAGCAAAAATATTCTATTTAATGCCAGAACAACCATTGAATCGGCAATAAAAAGTGGTAGAATACAATTTGCGGATGGTATTTTTAAAGGTGATTTTAATTCTAGTCTCGCAAAGGAGTTTAGAAGCCTTGGAATGAAATTTGACAAAAGGATTGAGGGTTATCGCAAAGAAATTGGTAAATTACCTATATCACTACAGGTTGCAATTACTCAAACAGATTCAGCTTATGTAGCAATGGCGGAGAATATAATTAAATCTATTGAGTCAATTAATTATGATGAAGCTTTGGCAGAGCTTAATTTATCAAGTGCTTTTGATAAGGTCATTAAGTCAGTTGATAAAGACTTTGCTAGAACAGCAGCAAGTGTAATTGGCGTTAGTGTTGATTTAACTGAAAATCAAAAAGAAAGGATAGCAGACGAGTTTTCAGAAAATTTAAAGTTATATATTAAAGATTTTGCAGATGAGCAAGTGTTAATCCTTAGAAAAGATGTTGAGGATGCAGTTTTTGCAGGGATAAGAGCAGAAGAATTACAAAAAACTATTGTTGGTAGATTTGGCGTTAGTGAGTCAAAAGCAAAGTTTTTAGCTAAACAAGAAATTTCTTTGTTGACTTCTAAATATAAACAAGCTAAATATGAAGATGTAGGAGTGCGTAAGTACAAATGGTCAATATCCAATGTTAGGACTAGACCAGATCACAGAGCCTTAAATGGAAAGGTTTTTAGCTTTGATGATCCACCTATTACAAACCAAGATACAGGAGCTAGGAATAATCCAGGCGAAGATTTTGGTTGTAATTGTGTTGCTATACCTATTATTGAGATTTAGCCTCTATACCATATCATGAGCGATTCTTGATAAAGCCAATTATTAATAAAATAATTATTAATAATAATATATTAGTTATAAACACAATATAGTTTTTTACTTTTATAGTTACGTTTAATAGATATTAGATCATCTATTTTGATGTCAAAGAATTTATGAGGACTATCTTTTAGTATTTTTACTCTAAGAGTTAAATAATCATCTTCATTTACTTTTGTTTCATTGTTTGATTCTAACTTATCTTTACTCATAAAAAATTAATATAGTTACTAGGACAAAACCTATATTAATTAAGAAATTATTAATGTCAACAACAATGTCAAAACTTTTTACATTTTATTTAAATGATTAAAAACGGACTAGATAATCCAAGATTAAGAGCAGAAACATTCAAGGCAAGATTCCTTGAGGCTGCGGTTGTTGAATACAATGACGAGAGGGTTTTAATAAAACCAGAAAACTTAATGAAGATGGCTCTTAAGTTTAAGGGTGCAAAAGTGATTATAGATCACAAAGATGTTACAGCGGAAAACGCTAATGAAATAGTGGGATATATAAACAATATCTGGATAGGTGATGATGGTTGGGCTTGGTGTGATTTTACTGTAAATGATGCAGAAGCAATAAATCTTATTAACAGGGGTTACTCTGTTAGTTGTTGTTATGTAGCAGTAACTAGCGGAAATGGTGGTACTAAGAATGCAGTACCTTACAACCGTGAAGTGGTAGACATAGAAGAGAATGACGAAGTCACTCACTTGGCTATTGTGGAAAATCCTCGCTACGAGGATGCAATTATTTTAAAAAATTCAATTAAAAATAAAATGAAAAATATATTTAAATTTACTTCTAAAAAAGAGACAAAAGAAAATTCAGTAAAAGAATTGGATTTAGAAAATTCTTTTATTCAATTAAGCAATGGCTCTGATCTTCCTATGGCTGAAGCTATCAAGATATGTGAAAATGAAGCTAAAAAAGAAGAAGAGAAAGAAAACGAGTATCACGAAGACAAGCCTAAGATCAATGATGATACTGAAATTGAAGTAGGCGGCAAAATGATGAAAGTTTCTGAAATGAAAAAAATAGTTGAATCAGCTAAAAAGAATGAAGAAGACGAGGCTAAGAAAAATGCTGAGGAAGAAGAGGAAAAGAAAAAAGAAAAAGAAAATGCTGAAAAGGAAGAAGCTGAGGAAAAGAAGAAAGAAGCCAAAAAGAACTCTATTGATGCTAAAAAGATAGCAGAAGACACAAAGAAGTTTGAAAATGGCAAAAAAATAGAATCATCAAAAGTAATTACAGATAGATCAAGATTTGAATTAGGTCGTCTTGCTTATGGTGAGCCTCAAAAAGTTACTAAATAATATTAATTCATTAAATAAAAAAAATGACACAGATTTTAAACCAAACTAGACCAACTTCGGAAAAGGGGATGCTAGACTTAGCGATTAACTGGAATTTGTTTGATTGTAGAATTGACCCAGCTTCTGTTGCTGATTTCTCAAATGCAAATGGCTTTGCTCTTAAAATTGTAGGCGTTGCAGGCAAATCAATCATGGTTGATTTAGCTACTCTAGCCGCTGATGATATTTTTGGCTTTGTTCCTTATGAAGTGAAAACAAATAGCTATGCTGCAGGAGATTCTATCAGAGCTGCTTCATTCTTTAGTGTAATGAAAATGGAAGCTTCGGCTGCTATTGCTAGAGGTGCTGATTTAGAAATAGTACCAACTGGCAATAAAGTAGCTACTAATTCGGGCGGTACTTCAATTGGCCGTGCTTTAGACATTGCTACCGCTGATGGTGATTTAATCAGAGTACTTATTAAAACACAGTAATTTATTAATTTAACTAGGACAAAAAATGGACAATAAAACTTTAAATATGCTAAAAGCAATTCATGATGGCAGACAACTTTCTCATGATACTTTTGCAAACTCAATAATTAATACAAAGGCTGGACTTGAGGGAAAAGCAAATATTCTTTGTAATGCTGCACCAGCAGGCTATGAGCAAACTATTTCAACATTAACGGATATTAAAAGAGATGTTATTTCTCAAGTATTCTATACAGTTGGTGAGAATCAAGGCGGCTTAGGTGCATTCGTGCCAATTAAAACTGGTGAAGGTGCATTTACTGAAGAGTCTTTATATTACAGAAACTTTAAGCTAGATGGCAACTTCGCTTCTGGAATCATGGGTCAAGGCGCGGGTACTAGAAAAGGCAAAACTAATGTTGGTTATGATTCAGTTCGTTTGCCTAACTTCTTCTGGTCAGGTGAAATGGATTACTCTATAATTGAATTAGAGCAAGCTAATAGAAACTTAGGCTCAGTAATTAACTTAATCACTCAAAGAGAGGAAGCAAGAAAAACTGAATGGGATATTGGCATTCAAGATACTGCTTTAGTTGGTCAACCAGAGTTAGCTGATATTGACGGTTTATTAACTTTATCAGGAATTACGACTGATGTTTCAACTTTGACTAAGCCATTATCTGCAATGACTTCAACGGAAATAAATACTTTTGCTAAAAATATTGTTAAAGTTTACTTCCAAAATACAAATCAAACAAGAATGCCAGATACTTTCTGTATTCCTACTGCTGATTTCTTGGGATTACCATCTTTTGTAGCTGAAAATCAACCTTTGATTTTTAAGTCAACTTTCTTAGAGCAAGCGTTTAAAGAAGCTACTCAAAATCCTAACTTTAAAGTTACTCATACAGCTTACAACAATAAAGATTTTGTTCAAAATCCTTTAGGCGTAAACAGATATGTTCTTTACAGAAACGATTCTAAGACTTTAGAAATGAACTTACCAATTGATTACACAACTACAACTTTTGGAACTGTAAACAATTTTGACTTCTCTAATGTAGCTTATGGTCAATTCTCAGGTATTATTGCTAAGAGACCACAAGAAATTTACTACTTAGATCACGCGCAACCAATTTAATATAGGAAAATATGGAACTTATAAATCAAACTAAAACAAATTTCTTAATTGCAAAAGATAAAGAGGGTAAAGATATTTTCTTTAGAATTGGTAAAGTTATGAAGCTTGATGAAAATTTAGCTAAAACTTTATTGAGATACGAAGGTATTGATACTGTTGATTCTTTGAAAGACAAAGCAGAAACGATAGTAAATAAAGCTAAGTCTAAAAAGTAATGTCTTGTGATAATCCAATTATCCAAGCACTCACGCCAGAGGATTTTAAAAATCAATTCTGGCGTGATTTTACCTTTATTAACACTTGGTTAGTAGGCACAACCTACAACACGGGAAACCAAGTTTTTTATGATGTTAATAAAAGGTTCTATCAATGTTTGAATGATGGGGTTATTGGCACTCTTCCAACTGTAACTACAGACTGGAAAGAGATTAGTAATGTAGGTTTAGTTAGTGATTTAGATATTACTAATGCTTACGCCGAGGCATGTATTACTTTTAATGATGCTCTTTTTGATGATGATGACGATATAGTATTAGGTTATTTATATCTAGCAGCTCATTATTTGGTAAATGATTTAAATGCTGGTGGTCAAAATAGCTCTCAAGCGGGTTTTGCTAACTCAAGAAGTGTTGGCAATGTATCTGAAAGCTATTCTATACCGCAATGGCAATTAGACGATCCAATATTAAGTTTTTATGCAGGGTCAAGTTATGGTAGAAAATACCTTAACTTGATTTTGCCAAGATTAACAGGTAATATAGCAACCGTTGAAGGAGCTACAACGCCATAATGCCAAGTGATGTAAAAGTAACATCTAATTTAAAAGGATTAGAGCAGTTACAAGAGAATTTAAAAACAAATCTAGTTGCAAAACTAGGAATATTTGCGGATAAAAACGCAAGAGGAGATGGAGCATTAACAAATGCAGAAATAGGAGCCAGACATGAATTTGGCGTAATAAGTGAAGGATTGCCAAGAAGGTCATTTTTAAAAGACCCTATTGAGATAAAAAGAAAAGAATTATTAGCAACTGCCAATAAGGTTATTAAGGCTAATATAAATAAAGAGGGTGGAGCAGAAAAGATATTTGAATTAATTGGTATTGCTGGCGAGGCTATCGTTCAAGAAGCTTTTGAAAGTGGGGGATTTGGAACATGGCAACCACTAGCGCAAAGTACGATTGATGCAAAAGGAAGTGAACAAATTTTGATTGAGACTTCACAATTAAGGAAGTCAATAATTAGTAAAGTAGAAAAAGGGGATTAAATGCCAATACCTAAGATACAAACTGCTTTAAATGGTTGGGAAAGTCCAATAACCTTGATTAAAGTTACTCAATCAGTAGTTGATTATGTAACGGTAGAGACTAAAGAAAATATAAGTTTTCAAGGTGTTATACAGCCCTTAACAGCAGAAGCTTTACAAATAAAACCCTTAGAAATGAGGAGCTGGGAATGGTTGATGATACATACAAGAATAAGTCAAGAGATATTTACTAATGACTTAATAGAGTACGAAGGCAAGCAGTACAAAGTAATGTTTGAAAAGAATTATAGTTTAAATAACTACTATGAATATCATTTAGTTAAGAATTATGAATAGAGAGCCAATAAAAATAATAGGTGATATTTTAAAAAACTGCATGAATTTAACGGATGATCAAATTTGGATTTATAACCAAGATTTTAAGATTCCTGAAACGAGCGGTTTATTTGTAGTGTTAGATTACGGAACAGAAGAAGATTACGCAAATGTTAATGAGTTTATACCAGCTGCGGAAGGTGTAGAAGGAGCGCAACAAAATATATCTGTTATGACAAAAGAAAATTACATAGTAAATCTTATGTCAAAGAATGATGAAGCGAGATTAAGAAAACATGAAGTGTCAATGTCATTGAATTCTGATTTTTCACAAGATCAGCAAGGGCTTTATCAATTCCAAATTGCAAGGGTAAAAAATAACTCTAGTAATTTATCTTCTTTGGAGGGTGCAGGGATGTTAAACAGATTTGCAACTAATATTACCTTAACAGCTCATTACAGTAAAACTACTGATACGGTTTACTATGATGATTTTACTAATCAAATTAATACAGAATAAATATGTCAATAGATATTGTAAATTTTATTAATATTTCAGTAACTAACACGCCAGCAGGCTTACCAGATGCTAATGTTAATAGCTTAGGATTATTCACTACTGAAAGTCCATCTAATGTTGATGAGTTTAGAATTTATGTAACACCAGAAGCAGTAGCAGAAGATTACGGCACAAATTCAGTAACTACACAAATGGCAAATAATGTTTTTGCTCAAAGCCCTAACTTGCTTAGTGGAGATGGCAGGCTTGTTATTATACCCTTAGTGAACTCAATTAGTGCGATTGCGGGTAACTTTACAGGCGCAGATATTACAGCCAATTTAGCAGCTTTACAAGCAGTTGCAGATGGTGATATTAGAGTTGTTCTAAACGGAAACAATATTGATTTAACTGATTTAGATTTTACTAATACATCTAGTTTTGCTGATATTGCCCAAATACTACAAAGCAAACTCACTGATGTTGTAGTAACTAGTAAAGCAACAGGATTTGATCTTGATTCTAAGAAAGTTGGCACAACTTCAACAATAGATTTAGTTCAATTACCAGCAGGCGCAGGAACAGATTTAAGCGTTGCAGGTTTATTTAATGTTGCAGCAGGAACGCCAACAGCAGGCAATAACGCACAAGGCGAAAGTTTAGTTGATGCAATTACAAGAACAGAGGAGCAAGTTAATTACACAGGTGTAATAACTGATTTAGAAATGGAAGATGCAGTAATTTTATCAACTGCTTCTGCTATTCAATCAAGAGATATGATTTTTGTTCATCAATTCACTAGCACAGAAGATTTAGAGCCTACAACTGGTATTTGTTCAATTGTTAAAAATGCAACACAAACTAAGACAAGATGCTTATATTATTCTGACCCTTCAACTGCTAACTTAGTCAAGGCTTCATATGCAGGGCGTGGATTTAGTGTTAATTTCGCAGGTTCTAATACTACCATGACAATGAACTTAGAAACTCTTGCAAATGTAGTACCAGATACAAAAATTACTCAAACTATCTTTGAAAAGGCAAAGACAGCAGGCGCAGATTTATATGGCGATGTGCAAAGTTCACCTATTGTTGTTTCAAATGGTGCAAATCAATTCTTTGATAGCGTGTACAATCAGATCTGGTTTAAACTAGCTCTTGAAGTTGCAGGCTTTAATTACCTAAAACAAACTAATACAAAAATCCCTCAAACTGAAACAGGAATGGATGGTTTAAAAGGTGCTTATGCTAAAGTTTGCGATAGAGCAATTACAAATGAAATGTTTGCAGCAGGCAATGAATGGAACGGTTCTACTTTTGGCAATCCAGAAGACTTTAAGCGCAACATTATAGATAAAGGTTACTATATATATAGCCAGCCAATTGCACAACAATCACAAGCAGATAGAGATGCAAGAAAAGCTCCTTTGATACAGATTGCAGGCAAAGAAAGTGGAGCAATCCACTCTTCAACTATGAACGCTCTTATTGAAAGATAATATTAACTTAAATTAAATAAATTATGGCTACTCAAAGTTTAACAGGTTCAGATACAATATCTATTGATGGCATACCATTAATTGATTTAGGAGATGGAGATGTTGGCTCTTTAACTTATCCTAATGAATTAGTGGGTGTTAAGACTGGTAAAAATGGCAATTCAATCTTTGCCTTAAATGAAACTGGCGACCAAGCTGACTTAGTTCTAAGAGTTCTAAGGGGTTCTAAAGACGATAAGACTTTAAACTCTAGGCTAATTTCTATGAAAGCAGATTTTGCAGGCTTTACAACTCTTACGGCTCAAGTAATTAAAAAAGTTGGTGATGGTCAAGGAAATGTTACTAATGACATCTACGATTTATCTGGCGGCGTTTTCTCAAAAAGAGTTGAAACAGTCTCAAATGTAGAGGGTAATACAGACCAATCACTAGCTATTTACAATATTAAATTTACTAACTCACCTAGAAGCTTATAATGGAATTTAAAACAGAAAGTGGCGCAGAAGTAGTAATTAACATGGCTGATTTTATAGATGCTTCAAGGCTGCGTGTTGCAGTTCTTGGAGCTATAAAGGAAAGCGGAGTTGAAATATCTAAGGTGGATATTGAGAAATTGCTATCAGGTGTAAAAGAGGACATGGGAGCAGCAGTTAAAAGTGGGGCTTTAGATTCTTTATTAGATATGGTTATCTCTTTAGATTGTAGCGAGAAAGTAAATAATGAGATATTTAATTGCTTAAAAAGATCTACTTACAATAGCGAGAAGATAACCAGAGATACTTTTAATGAACTAGAGGCAAGAGGTGATTATTACCATATTGTTATTATGTGTCTTAAGGTAAATCTAGCCCCTTTTTTCAAAACCCTCTTTTCAAAGTTGAGCGCACTCCAACTGATGAAAAAGCAAGAGAGCCAAAAATAAAGATTAATGCCGATGAGGCAGATGTTATTTTATTAAGGTTAGCAAAGGCAGGCTACGGAGGGGGCAATCCAGAAGTAATAAACAATATGAATATTACTTGGATTATGAAGATGATAGAATATGAAGGCTTTTGTAGTGAATATGAAGAAGAATATCATAATTTAAATAAGAATGGCTAGCATAGGACAATTATTTATAGAATTAGGCGTAAAAGCCGATACACAACAGATTAATAAAGTTGATGCTGGCGTTAAGTCATTGAGAAGTAACTTATTGCTAGTTTCTGCTGCTTTTACTGGTGCGGTAGTTGCTTTAGATAGATTTGTTAATAGCGCACTAAAAGGCGTTGTTTCTCTTCAAAATCTTAATGCTCAAACAGGATTATCAATCCAAAAACTCCAGCAATTCCAACAAGCAGGGCAATTATCTAATCTTGCATTAAGCGCAGATCAAATAGCCCAGTCAATAGGTAATGTACAAAAGAACATAGCAGCCATAAGAATTGGTCAAGGTGATATTTCACCTTTTCAATTACTAGGTGTTGATGTAGCTGGTCAAGATGCTTTTGGTGTAATAGAGCAATTAAGAGGAGCTATACAAGGTTTAGACCCTGCAACAGCCACTAATCTAATTAGTCAAATAGGATTATCACCAGACTTTATTAATATTCTTAGATTGAGTAGAAAGGAATTTGAGCTATTAAGTGAGAACACTTTTTTAAATCCAAAACAAAGAGCTGACATTGACAAGGTAGGAACATCAATTAAAGCCCTGCAATTAAGATTTAAAGCTTTAAAAGATCAAGCAGTAGCAAAGATTGCGCCAGAACTAAATAAATTAGTTCAACAATTCTTTAAATGGATGAAAGATAATGGTAAAGCCATTATTGAGGTCATTGCAGGAATGGCGAGAGGATTTGCCAAGTTTGCACAAGCAATAGGAAATGCCTTTAGTCTAGTGACTCAATTTATTGATGGTTTGGTAGGAATGGAAAGAGGCATTAAAATATTAGCTGGTGCTTTTGCATTATTAACCTTGAGTTTTTCACCATTCTTGGCAGGTTTGGCGGCTATTATTCTTTTGTTAGACGATATAGCAGTTTTTAGAGCTGGTGGCGATAGTGTTATTGGTGAACTTGTAAAAGCTTTTGAAGATTTACCAGACTTTGCAAAGATACTAGGAATAGGAGCAGGAGGAGCAACACTTTTGACATTCCTCGGTAGTTTGACAAAGGCACTAGGAGCTTTAGCAATTCCTGCTGCTGCTTTAGCAATTCCTTTGGCTTCGGTGGTTGCTTCTCTAACATTCCTTGCAAATGCGCCAGAATTTGGCAAGAAGATAGCAGAAGCTATTGATAAAACAGAAGGTGGTCAAAAACTAGGAGATGCTTTATTAGACATAAGAGATACCACTAGAACAGGAGGAATAGGGGCAGGTCTTGCAATTGGTGGATTACGTGCGGCAGAGGCATTAACAGGAATCAATATAAACAACAATAATACATACAATATAAATGGATTAAATGCTCAAGAAATAGGTGGCGAGGTTCAAAGGTCGCAAAAAGTAATTAATCAAGAGGCTTTAAACAGGGTGCAGGCTTCACAAGGCAATAGTGCTAAATAGTATTAAATTGTAAAGAAGTGATGGGATCAATACAATAATATTCTACTACACCAGTTTTGATGTCAGTCAAGATCATACATTCTATGTTTGCGGCATTAGTGCATCTTGATATAGAGATAAAAGCATTCTTTTTGTTTGGTTTAGTGTGTACGGAGCATGTTAATTGTGATTTAAAGACATAAGATCGTATATTATTATCCATAGGATTCCCACTAGCTTTAAAGGCTTTATCCCAAAGGGTGTTTGGAGTGGCAAAAGAACCATTGCAATAAAAAGTAAAAAATAATAAAGTTATAAGTAATTTCTTCATTTTTGTTTTTTATTTAAATTAATAACAATTACATTATTAGACTGGAATTTATAAAAGTCAAATAAAATGTAAAAACTTTTTACATTATTAAATTATGAGTAAAGATTTTAATGCACTAGAAACGGCAGAAATAACCAACAATCTAGTTAATAGATATATTGTCTCACCAGTGGTAAACTTAGGTATTGCAGGCTTTGAGTTTGATATATTTGAAGAACATAAATCAGAGTTACAAGCTGAAATAACAGATCACTTCGTAGAAGATAATTCCACAAGACAAGATCACATAGCTATTAAGCCAGAAAGATTTACATTGCGTGGTTTTGTTGGTGAATTGGTCGATAGGCAGGCAGGTGCTAAATCAGAAATAACAGAGCTTGCGGAGAAACTAACTATAATTAATAGTTATATTCCAATAGTAACAAGCTTTGCAAAGCAACTAAATGATACTATTGAGGCTAATAAAGTAAGCGTTGTTGATTCAGTTGATGAAACAATAGGGACTGGCGTTGATTTATTTCAAGCATATAAAGAATTAAACCCACCAGATACATTGCAAGCCAAGGGTTATAACTTTTTTCAAGCCTTATTTAGAGCTAAACAACTTGTATCAGTAGAAACCCCCTTTGGCTTCAAAAGTGATTATGCTATTGAAAATGTAATTGCTACGCAGGGAGATAATAAATATATATCAGAATTTTCAGTTGTATTGAAGGAGTTTAGGACAACAACAACTGAATTAGTTGATTTTGATGTTAAGAAAACACAAGGCAGATTAACAAACCAAAAAGCAGAAGAATTAGATCAAGGAACAGCTAACGGAGTTCAAAGAAAGGCTTCATTATTTTTTCAGATTAAAGAGAAAGTTATAAATTTCTTTTGACCAAATAAAAAGCTTACAAACGCTGAAACCTTGGACAGTAAAGCGTTTGTAAGCCATCAATCTATTAATCAAAAATCAATAAATATTAAGAAAATGTTAAGTAATTATAAAAATAAAGTCAAGTGAAACAGATAACAGAAATATCACAAGATCCAAAACAACGCTTTAATATAATAACAGAAGACAATCAGAACTTTGAACTAAGGCTAGAATATAGCGACCAGCAACAAGGTTGGTTCTATGGTATAACTTTTGGCGACTTTATCCTAAATGGTGCAAGATTAGTTACTGGTGTGAATATTTTAAGGAGTTATCAAAATGTTATTCCTTTTGGTATTAGTATTTTAACAGATGATTTAAGCGAGCCATTATTTATTGATGACTTTTCAACTGAAAGGGTAGAAATGCTATTACTCACGCAAGAAGAAGTTGAGCAAGTAGAAACTGATTTTTATAATAAATGAAATTCCAAAGAAGATATAAATTAACAGTTGAGATAACTAAACGCAGAGAGCTAACGGAAGCGATAGGGCCAGCATTGCCAGATCCTACATTTATTGGCCCAAAGCCTTCAACGGCACAGACCACAACTCAAGCTATTGAGATAAGAAGCCCCTTAACTCTTGAACTAGATATAGCTAGAAGCACGCAAAGCAGTTTAAATAGTGCGACTTTTAGGGTTTATAATCTAAGTGAAACCAATAGAAGCCTTATTTTTCAAAATAGATTTAGCATTAATGATGTATCAGGTAATAGAAAAAAAGTTATTTTACAAGCTGGCTATGAAACAGCATTAAATAGAGATGATGACTTATCAACTATATTTGTAGGCAATTTACTTGAAGCTTATTCTTATAGGCAGGGTTCAGATGTTATAACCTATATTAACGCCCAAGACGGGGCTTTAGGTGCTTATAATTCAAATATAAATCAAACCATAAGAGGAGGTACAAGCTTTAGGGATATAGCTAAAATAATAATAGGAGGAATAACAGGAATAACAGAGGGTAAAGTGGGCGATATTCAAGGAGTTTCAAAAACATCAACCGCATTAAATGGAAATAATTTTTATTTACTGAAAAAGAATTACAGAGAGGAGGTTTTTATTGATCTTGAGAAAATTAATGTTTTAAACGAGAATGAATATATAAAAACAACAAATGAATATATAAAAACAACAGGCGGAAAAGTGCCGCTAATAAATACTGATACTGGATTGCTAGGAACGCCACAGCGACAAGGCACAGACTTAGTTATGGATGTTATTTTTGAGCCTAGATTACAAGTCGGGCAATTGGCGGAGGTACAATCAAAATTTAACCCAAAGTTTGACGGTCAATATAAAATAATGGGCTTGAGACATAGCGGCATAATATCTGGTGCAGTAGGTGGAAAATGCACTACTTCACTAAAC
>Ga0208898_1000908_pt1 | contig 21190 bp, 2 predicted proteins | sample VirMetDEL_Mar_4_FD_184513 | JGI IMG/M metagenome (GOLD analysis project Ga0208898, IMG submission 184513) | Aqueous microbial communities from the Delaware River and Bay under freshwater to marine salinity gradient to study organic matter... | ecosystem: Environmental > Aquatic > Marine > Coastal...
ATAAAGCTATGGTACAACAAATTCTTACAGGTATAACTTATTACAAAGGTAAGGATTACAGACCTTATTTTGATGTTACATTTACTAATGTTGCAGGTAGTAACAGCAATTATGCAGGTATGAATATCAAAGTAACTAACCCTGCATTTTTTGATAAGTTTAAAGGTGTAAAAGAAAGTAGAGGACCTTTATTTGAGAACAGAGAAAAAATTATGTCTGAGGGTATCACTATGTACTTACCTAAAAGTGAAGCTGATCCATATAATTTCTTTGTACAAAACTCTAAACGTAACAATGTACATAAACTTTTAGACTGGCAAGGATCTATTGACCTTGACCAATACGGACATAATCCTTATGTAAAAGATATGAAAGTTGTAAGAAACTCTGATGGTACATACAGTGTAGATGGTGCATATAGAGTAGGTGTTACAACTGAAGGTAAAGAAGAGTTTGATAGTTACTTAGGAAAAGCAAAGTACATGCCGAATGCAAATATTAGTGAAATTATGAAGGATATTGATGATCACGTAATGAAAGTTACAGAAATGAATTTGGCAGTAGATGAAAAACTTAAATCTAATAAGTAATGGCTGAAGAGAATTTGAATAATGAAAATCCTACACCTGATTTTGATCCAGGTTTTGATTTAGGTCAGTATATAGAAAGCGATTATGTTGAACCTCCTACGTCTCAGCCTAGTCAACCTAGAATGGACATTAATGCTGAACTAGGTTATAATCCTCAAGAAGAACTCAGTAAGTACATGGCTCAAAACTTTAAAACAAGTATTGATGCTGGTATGGTAGATCTTGAAGATTTACAAAACATTGATGCTGGATTAGATGAAGATCCTTTTTCTGTAGATTCAATTAGAGCAGATTTAGATAGAAGCTTATACTTTAACAAAAGTACAGCAGCAGATCCTTTTGCCTCAATGAGAACTCAGATAGGTGACTTTAGAGATCCTAACAATCAAAACATGTTTTATAAAAGGTATTACAATCACCCTAAGTTTGATCAACTAGGGTTTACACCTTTTAGAAACAATGAAGAATACTATAATCAGCACTCAACAACATTTGATGATATGAAAAGATCTGCAGGTGAATTTATGACACTAGCAGGTATAGGATGGAATGAAGATTGGGGTTTATCTGATTTAAAAGATATTAGTACAGCTAAACAATATGCAGAGGCAGCAGCTATAGGTACAAGTAGTAGAAAAAACGTAGGAGCTTTCTTAGGCAACACGTTTATGAATACGGGTTATATGATTGGATTAACCTCATCATTTGCTACACAAAATGCAATTTTAATAGGTTTAGAATTTTTAGGCGGTTTAGCAGCAGCTCCAACAGGAGGAGCTTCATTAGGAGTTACTGCGGCAGCTGCAAGTAGACAAGCATATTCAGCAGCTAGGTTTGGTCTCAAAATGAAAAAAGCATTTGAGAGTGCAATGAAAGCTAGAAAGCTTGTTGACAAAATGCAAGATGCTTCTAAAGCAAGAAAGTTTTTTAATGCAGCAATGAATTTTGCAAACCCTTTAGAAAACACTACACACTTCTTTAAGAACTTAGATCAGATGAGTGACATGACTAAGTTAGCTAGAACAGTAAGAGGTGCTGGAGGGTTTATTAAAGATGTTAGAAATGTTAAATCTGCTTGGAATGAGGCAGCATTAGAAGCTAACATGGTGCAAGATGAAATGCAACGTACATTACTTGCTGAATTTAAAAAGAAAAATAACGGTAGATCACCTAATGAACAAGAGGCACAAAGTATTATAAATACTGTAAAACAAGCTACTGCTAGTACAGCATCTTGGAATACAGCATTAATACTAGGTACAAATAAACTTACACTAGGACCATTAATGCGTCCTATGAATAAAGCGTTAGGTGGAGGAATATTTAGTGTTGGTAAAGCAGGAAGTAAGTTTATTTACACTGCTAGTAAGAAAGGTGTACCTGAAGCATATAAGTTGTTATCACAAAACTATGCAAAGAGATCATTAGAATTATTAAGACACCCTAAAGCACTTTTACAAAGACAATTAGTATATAGTGCGGATAATATTGCAGAAGGTATTCAGGAAGTTTCTCAAGAAACTATTGCTGATTGGCAAAAAGAATATCATACAGCAATGTTTCAAGGTAATGAAAACAGAGGTGCTTATTATGATTATCTAGGTAAAAGCTTAGAAAAACAAATGAGCCCTGAAGGGTTTGAAGTATTTATGTCTGGTTTCTTAATGCAAAAAATGGCAGGTCCTATTATTAACGCAGGAGGTGCTATTGGCCAAGCTATAACAAAAGGAGAAACATATTCAGACTTAAAACTTCTTGCTACTGACCGTGAAGCTTATTTCAAGAACAAAAAAGAAAGACGTAAGCAAGATGAGGCTATTGTTGCTAAACTAAATGATTTTTATAAAAACAATACTGAGTATTTAGCAGGTGATTTAATGCAGTTTGTAAGACAAGGTGAGTATGTAAAAATGCTTAAGAATGCTGAAACCGCAGGTGATGCTAAAACATATCATGATGTTAAAGATAGTGCTCGTTTTGACAACATAATGAATTTAATTCAATACGGAAGATTAGATTCACATTTAGAATTGTTGACAGGATTAAAAGACTTAACAGCAGAAGAAGTAATGCAAGAATACAAAATGGAAAAAGCTGTATTTGATGACGTTATTGATAAATCTGTTGAAAGAGCTAAAATGATTGATCAGACTTATAAAGCTCTACAAACTAAAATGCCTAATCCTGTAAACTATAAACAATACAAACCAGGTTCAGCAGAATATTTAGATGCTTTCAGAAGTCATAAAGCATGGAACGATACTTTAGCAAATATTGCTTTTAACAAATACTCTTTTAACAGAGCATTAGAAAGAGCATCTTCTATTTTAGATCAAGCTCATGGTAATCTGGGATTAAAAAATACAACTTTTTCAGAGTTCAATGTTTTATTTGGTAAAACAGCTTTAGGTAAAGAACTTCAAGTGTTATCATTAGAATTAGCAACATTGAAGGACTCTTCTTTAATGACTGAGGATATCAAAAAACAAATTCAGGAGAAAGAAGAAAAAGTAGAATTACTTAAAGAGTTTTCTGCAGATGTGGACAACTTATTAAAAAATAGTCCTAATGAAAGTATAGATACTGAATCAGGATTATATGAGAGTTTAGAAAAATCTTATGGAGCATACGTTAATTATTTAGCAAAGAAAAATGGTGATGCTGTTGATTCAACTCAAGTAGCGGAATCATTAAATGAGATAATTGATTATTATAAGCTTACTTCAAGATCTGAAGGTATTGTCAATGCTGTAAATCTTATGATAGATCCTGATGGATTTAATCAATTGGTTAGAAGAGGTAAAGAGGTGTATGATAATGCAATGGCTTCTATGAAAGATGAAATTGAAAAATCATATCAAGCTTATAAGAAAGGAAATAAACTACATAACGATCTTGTAAATGCTCTTGCTGATAAAGGTGTGTTTATCACTTTAGAAGAACTAGAAGCATTGCGTGAGGAAGGAATTTACCCAGAACATTTTTATTTTTCAAGCTCAGAAAAAGATAATATAGAACTTGCACATAATACTCCTGAGTATCGTGAGATAGTTGAGATTATGCGTGAGTACTTTGATATTAAAGAAGGTATTGATGCTGCAACATTTGAAGAGCAGTATAGCATATACAATCTTAAATCAAGACAAAAGAAAAAAGATGATCAGAGAACTTATGAAGATTTAGCTGAGCAGTTTGGTTTTAAAGAAGGTGAAGAAGTTTCTGTAAAACAAGTTTTAGAAGCTGTAATAAACAGTAAGTATACTGATCCTAGAGAAAAAGCATTAGCTGAATTATTATATGATCAGGTTGATGAAAATGAAATGATGGTGTTTTCTAAAGAAGCATCATTACCTGCTGAGTATAATGTTGGAGAAGATAAGATTGTTATTAATGCTACGTTTAGTGCAAATGAATACAAACAAGGTAGAATAAACAGTCCACTGGAATATTTTATCCTACATGGTATAATTCAGAAAAGATTAGATGTAGCCTTAGACCAAGATGCTGATTTTAAATCAGACATGGAACAACTTTTAAAAGAGGCACAAGAAGCATGGAAAGCATTAACACCTGAAGAAAAAGGTAAGTATGCAGCAGAGGGTAACTGGTTAAGAGGACTTGATGATATCAATCAGTTTGCTTTTGCAGCAATGACTAATATGCGTATGCAAGCATTCTTAGGTACAGTAAAAACATCTACTCAACAAGATTCATCATCATTGTGGAAAAAGTTTGTAGATGCTGTATTAAATAGAATATCAAGTGTACTTAAAACTAAAAACGTAGAAGGTACTGTTCTTAATGCTGCTCTAGGAATCATTACAACAAAAATAGATCCTGCAGGAGTAAAACCTGCAACATCCGCTCCTAAGTCAACTGGTACTGGAGCAGGTGTAAGTAGAAGCATGCCTGTATCAGAAATAAAAGCAAATCATCCTGAACTTTACAATTCATTATTAGATGCGTTCATTGCATACAATGATGGTAGAGTAGAGCAAGGTAATGAATCTGTAATTCCTGAAAACGCAAGTAGAGATCAGATAGGCAAATTACCATTCTTTGAAAGATTTGTTAATGATAGAGCATTTACATCACCTGATAAAATATTTAAAGCATACAACGCTAAATTAGGTGCTAAACCAGGTGCAGGTACAACAACTACAACAGGAAGTGTTCCTGTTACAATTACAAAAGCTGTTAGACAGCAGTTACTAGATTTAGGATACAGTAGAGCTGATATTAATAAAATGAAACCTGAAGAAGCTCAGGAGATTATTAAGAATCAAACTACTAAACCTAAAGCAACAGATAGTAAAGCAGGCGTAGAAAATGTTCTAACAGATTCTCAAAAAGAAAATTTAGAAAAAGCTAAGAAAGGTGAAAAAGCAGAACCTGCAAAAGTTAAGTTTAATACTATTGAAGAATTAATTAATCATGCTCAATCTTTAGCAGGTACTGTACATAATGTAAACGGACTTAAGGTAGAATTTGTTGATTATAAAGGTGAAATTCTAACAGGTGCTGGACAAAGAGTTTTTGTAAAAGTATTAATAAATGGTGTTCCTGTAACATTTTATAGTTCAACGGGATCTGGAAAAAAAGCTTTACAAGAAGGAATATTTTATCCAACATTAGGTATTGAATCTGATGAAAGATATAATGGTACCTGGATAAATAAGATAGACGGTGTTGAGATGGCCTCATATTACAATTCTCCAGCATTAGCTTTAGTAGGGGCTTTTATAGATAGTCAATTTGGAAACACAAATACTTATGCTTCTGAAATAAATCAAAAAACACTTGACCTTCAAAATCCAGAAAAAGAAGTTTTAACTAAAGAAAAAGCTTTAGAAATAAGAAAAGAATATAACGGTGAATTTTTAAACAGCGGTAGAAAAACTTTTGAAAATAATGAGAGAAGTAAAGTAGTTCAAGCTTTTAAAGATTTAGTTCAAGAAATTGAAAACGCTACTGCAAATATTAAAGATGATTCAGGTAAACGTACTATGCCTAAAGCTCCTGCTGAAGAAATAGTATATATTGCTCCTAAGTCAGGTATTGCAACTAGAGAAGTTACTAGTAAACTTAGAGAGTTAGGATTTACTGCAGCAGATATTAGTGCTATGAGTGATGCTCAAAAGTATCAATATGCTAATGATAATCTTACTAAAGAAGAAAGTAAGGAATGGTATGATTTTATCAAAGAGCAAGATGAAGACTTTGCAGCTCAAAGAGATATTGCTGAAACAGCTAGACAAGAGATAAATGCAGTAATTGAAAGTGCTACTACATATGAAGAATGGCTTGATTTACCAAACAAAATTTACGGTCAAGACATGCAAAATATATTCATTCAAAGTAACTATACAGTAGCAAACATTAAAAGTTTATTAGAGGAAAAGCTTAAACGTTTAGCATTTATTAGTAACTTTAAAGACGTAAAGGTAGGTGAGTTTATCGGTGTAGAAAGAGTAAATAAAAATGGTCAGAAATACGTTGCTATTGTTACAGTATCAGCAAAAGATAAAGACTCTATCACTCTTCAATATTTAGCACCAAATTCTAAAGGTGAATTCAGTACTTTTAAAATAAATAAAGAAGATTTAAAAGACACAAAGATGTATAAAAGTTCAAAAGCATTAGATAATGTAGACATTGATGAAGGACCAGAAATTGATCCTCAAGGCAATGATGCAGCAAAACAGAGTGTTACAAACTTGAATGATATCAATTTTGATAATGCTGAAATTGAAAGCACTGCAGATTCAAAAACTTCAGAAGAAGTTGACAATGATTTTTTAAATGATATCAAAAATAACTGTGAATAATGGCTACATGTGGTTTAAGTCCTAAAGTTTTAAAATCTTTAAACGTTAAGATTGTAAAAGATTTAAAAGTATTAGCGGAAGCAAATGATACTTTTGTTCTAAAAGATTATATGAAGAGTGTTTATGACTCTGTGCTAAACGCTACTTCTGATCATACATTAGCATTAGATGCTGCAAGAGTTGTCCCTAAATTTGTAGGGACTACTGCATTTAATATAAGTTCTGTAAGTAAATTACAGGGTTTAAATATTGCAGAAACTATGCAGGTTATGAATGACTTGTTAGAAAGTGACTTAGATGCAACTGAAAAGTTTTTAGGTTTAAAAAACGGTGATGACGTAAAGAAAACTCTTAATTCATTAAACGAAGAACCTGAAGAAGAGGAAGAAACTCCTACGGAAGAAGAAGTAAGCCTTAATGAAAAGTTTAGAGGTAAAGTAATTTACGTAACACCTGGTGGAGGTAAAACTACTATCGTAAATGAAAATCCTAATTTACAGTTAGTAGATTCTGATCCAATTAAAATTAAATATATTGAAAATACCGAATGGGGAAAAGCAAATCCTTTTGAAGAAGGTATGCTTCCAGAAGATTATATTTATGAGTTTGCTAAAAGTAATGATGTATCAGATGAGGTAAAAGATAAAGTTAATGATGACACCTTTGCTGAATTACAAGATTTAGCATCAAAAGGTTTTACAGTGTTAACTGGTACATTAAAGTTTGCTAGCAAAGCAGATCTAGCTATTGTTGTAGATAATGCTAGTGTACAGAATAAATTAATGGGTAATATTGTTGTTTACAAAGACAAAGAAGCAGCAGAATTAAAATCATTAAGTAAAGATAAAAAGATATTTACATCAGATGTTTTATCTGATGTTATGCTTGTTAAAAAAGATGAAGTTGAAGAAGAAGTTGAAGATGAAACTCCTGAAACAAAAACTCATACTCCTATTCAACAAGTTGTTACTATGGTTATACCTGTTGAAGAAGCAGCATCTAAAACTAAAAATCCTAAAGCATTAGCACAAACAGTTCCTTCTCTTAGAACAACTAGACCTAATGAGGTAGAAGGTACTGATCAGACTAGCTACAGAATTCAAAGAATGTTGCTTGATTTATTAAGTAACAGTGGTTTAGAAGATATGTCTGAGTTACCATTAACATGGAAAAACGGAAACTCAGTAGGCGGTGTTTACATTTCTATAATGAAAACAGGAGATGTAAAAACTAAAGGGGATGTTGACGCTAAAACATATCCTTATCTTTATGTGGTTACAAATAAATTTGGTGAACCTATTACTTTTGATGATGCATTACAGCCTGATTTAAACGGTGATAACGTAGCTTATTTTAAAATGACCTCACCAATGGTCAAAAAAGCTGCTGCACAAAACTTAGCTGAAAGAACTGGTTTATCTTTAGCAGAAGCAACAAAAGTTATAGAAAGAGAAAGTGATGAACAAAGTAAAGTAAACTCATATGTATTAAATGAAGATACTACGGAACCTATTGTTTATAACATTACTGGTGGTAGTAAAGGAATTGTTATAGTTGAGAAAGCTAAGGCTCAAAGAACTAGGCTGACAGATCCTTTATTAGCAGAAGCTTCAAATCCAAAAATACAAATTGGGCAAAAGTTAAGTCCTGATCAAATTATTGATAAAGACTTAAAACCTTTTGAAGCTTATTATACTAATGATGATTTAGCAGGAACTTACTTTAGAGTAAGATTAGGAGCTGTAAGGGAAACGGAGTTTAAAGATACTATCCTACGTTTACTAACAGCAAAAGAGATATTAGGGTCTGAAGGAAAACCTTTAACAGCACAAGAAAGAAAAGATGCTATAAGACAGTTTATTCATCTAGGTACTGTTAAAACTAAAAAAATAAAAGGTAAAGAAGTAGAAACTCTTTATGGTATTTCAATGATTACTGATCCTAAAGATAAGTATGCATTTACTTTAATGATTAATGATTTTCTAAATGAAAATAACGGCAATCCTATATTGTTAGATTTAACTACACCGGAAGGTTTAGAAAAAGCTGAGGCTGCAGTTTTAAATTATTTAGAGTCTAGTTTTAAAAATAAAAACGCAAGAGCTAATATCAACTTTGATCCAGAATTATACTCTGCTAATAGAAAGTTGGAAAAAGTTTTTGAAGAAGATGGTAAATTAGTATTAAGAGAGATTGATAAAACTTATCAAGATTTATTTAATGAGACAGCAACTGTTGAAATAGCTCCTATCTCGGATACCGGGGCTCTTGAACCTTTAAACTCTTATTTTACTTTAGCATTAACTGAAGAATCAACAAATAGGATTTATAACGTAGAAGAAGTTGATACTACAGATGTTGAAGAACAAGAAATTAATTCAACTGAATCTGCATCTAAGCCTGAAGACTTAAGTGATACAACATTTGATATTGAAGATGATGAATTGTTTAGAAGCACTGATGTAGCTAATAGAAGTAAAAAAGCTACACAAGAACAGATAGCAGCTGCAGAAAAATGGTGGAATAGTGAATCTAATCCATTAAACAAATACATTCCTTTTAAAGCAATGTTTGATGTTATAAACAGCAAAGGTGTTGCTAACTGGAGTTTAAATGGTATCACCTTATTCCAGGGTTCTGATTTTACTGATGTATACCATGAAGCATGGCACGGCTTTACTCAAACATTCATGACTAAAAAAGAAAAGTTTGAGTTGTATAAAGAAGTAAGAAAGAAATCAGGATCTTTCCTCGATCATAAAAATGTGAGAGTAAGATTTGAAGATGCTACAGATTTACAAATAGAAGAACATTTAGCTGAAGAGTTTAGACAGTACATGTTAAAAGGTCAAAAACCTACAAAAGGTGCTACTAAACAAAACTCTTTCTTCAGAAAAATCTGGAATATCTTAAAGACTTTATTTAGTGATTCAAGATATACAGACATTGTAACTGACGACAGCGTTGATTATAAAATCAATAACCTGTTTGAAAAATTACGTGTGGGTGATCTTAAAGAGTATACATTCTCAGTAGATAATGTAAGTTTTGATAGTTTAAATAAAGGTATTGCTGCTAAAAGTAAAGAAGCTGAAGTAAGTGAAATTAATTTACAAGATAGTTTAGATATTGTAAATACAGTTGATTACTTTATCAACGAATGGATTACTGCATCTAATGCGGAAATGAATCCTGATGATATCTTACGTTACAGAGAGCTTGTTTTAAAGAAAGAAAGAACAAGAGCTGAAGAACAAGAGTTAGATAGTTTTGCTGCTAAAAAATATACAGGAGCATCAAGATTCATTCAGGATCCTGTTAGAGCGTATCAGCACGCATTCAAAGGAATGTCTAAATTAAAAGAAGACATAGATGTTAAATTAGAAACATTAGAAAAAGGATCGGCTGAATACAATAAACTTTTAAAACAAAGTCAAACTTTAGGCTGGGCTCTTAAAGAGTTTGGAGATTTGAAAAACTTTGAGAACAATAAAAAAGGTCAGAACAGATACCCTAAAGGTGTTATAGCTTATCATTTAAATAAGACTAAGTTGTTTGAAGATAAAGCTAAAGATATTGATTTTGAAAATATTAGTGAAGATGATTTATATGCTGATTCACAAAGATCAGGTATTGACAGAAAAGGTAATGAAAGTTCATTAGCAGAAGATGCTAAACCTGAAGTTTTATGGATGTTAGAATCATTAATTGATCCGAACAAAGCAAATAAATACGGTGTTCCTGAAAAGTCTAATTATAAGCAGACAATAGTTAAAATAATTAGAGCAACAGAGAATACTCAAACATATGAATTGTGGGCTGAAGCCTTCAATAAACTTGCTGATAAAGATCCTATTATAAATCAATTAAGACAAAAGTTAGGTAACCCTACTGATATTAATAATGCATTACCTGCTAATACTACCATGTGGAGTAATATTTGGCAAATGTTTAATAAAACAAGAGTTCCGCTAGTTGCTCTTACAAACACTTTAGTATTAGATGAAGAAGGATCATATGAGTTAGAATCAAGTAATGTAGGTGTTGCTTTATCAGAAAGTAATGTAGTACAACAAAGCTGGGATGGTGACTTTACATCAGGTAAAGCTATAAATCAGGAATACATGATTGCTGATGAAGAAGGTACCAAACTTAACATAAATAAATTACTTAAAGATTTTAAAACCGTAAGAGATGCTCAAGCTAAGCCTTTTGAGTTTTTTAGAGCATTAGGTATTAACATTACAGATATCCCTGAAATTAGAAAAGAATTACGTAATCATAACTTATATAATGTAGCGGCATATTACAGAAATGTACTGGCTATAAAAAATATAGGTTTAAACGTAAGAAGTCTTAAGCATATTGTAGATCCAGCATCTATACCTGGAGTTAAAAAATCTCAAAAAGAAAGTTTAGTAAACTTATCAGGTAGATATGATAAGCTTGCTAATTTGGAACAAGATTATTCTTACAGCTTTACAAACTTTTCTAAAGTCAATGCTGAAGGTAATGTTCAGTTTGAACATAGTTTAAATAACTACTTGACAACTGTTGTTAACGGTATTAATAATGCTGAAACTTATCAGGAATTAATTGCAAATCCTGCAATGTCTCAGTTCAATATAAAAACAAATCCTTTTGCTGAATATTCAACATGGTTAAATTCAGTGTTTGACTTGAAAACTGGTAAAAAGAGAGTTAAACCTAACGGTGAAAAAGTAAAGTTACAGTTATACAACTTATCTGGTACAGCATATCTTGATCAAAATTCTAACAGGATGACAGGTAGAGCTTCTGCTAAATCTGATGAATTATCAAAAATATCATTAGATATTAACTTAGCGTTGGCGGGTTATCCTGAATTATTAAGACACGCAGATAAAAGTACTTCCTACGGTGTTAGAGTTGACGGGCCTATGATTTACCCTAAAACTTCACCATCAAGCAGCTTTACTCTTGCTGACGCGGTAGGTACAAAAGAAGAAATAGATGCAAAACTTCTAGAAAGAATGCAAGGTGTATTATATGCCGAGCTTACTAGAATGCAGAAGTTCCATGATATGAGGCTTACTGAAAGTTCAGTGTTTGATTACAAGTATCTAGAAGAGGGTAAAAATTTCCACTACTTTGATGACATTATAGGTAATGATACTACTTTAGGAGAAAAGATAAAAGAGCTTATGGTATCAGCAGAATCAACAGGTGAAAATAATTATGCTGTAAACCAGGTAAAAGATAATGTTGATGGTATTAAAGATGAAATTAATGCTGCTATAATTAAATACTTTGATCATTTACTTCAAAAAGATTCTGTATCATCTGATCAGTACTATTTAAGTAAAAAGACAAAGAAAGAAATCAATGCGGCTTTACCACAAGATTTAAAAAACAATGAAACTGCTATAAATGATGTAGTAAACAAAGTGTTTGTTTATAACACATTCTTAAATAACGTAGAATCTACAATGTTTTTATATGGTGATATTGCACTGTATAATCACGCAAAAGAAGAACTACATAAGCGTAATGCTGGTTCCGGATCTACAGGTACTATTTATAGAACTGATGCTATTATTAAGAAAGTAATTGATACACTTAATGCTAAAAACAGTTATGCTAAGGAGTTAGGTGTTGAGCCTTCTGTAAATGAATTTACAGGTTCAATGAAAACAGCTGTAGCTGAAGATAACATTGTAAGTTCAATTTACTTTGAGCAATTAGAAAAAACTTTAGGCAAAGATGGTGCTGCAGATTATGCTGAACAAAATGAAGCAGATGCTCAAGGTTTGATTACTATTGATGCATATAGAGTATTAAAAATATCACAAGGAACATGGACTAATGAACACCAAAAAATTTATAACAAAGCTATCAAAGGTGAATCTACACCGGCAGAAATAACTAAGTTTTTCCCTGTCATTAAGGGTCAATACTGGGGACCAGTACAAAGTCCTTTTGCTAATGTGATGGCTTTCCATAAATACTCACTATTCCCGTTAATACCTTCTGTTATTAAAGATACTAATGCTGAAATAGTACATAAAAGAATGGTAAGAGAGGGTATAGGATATTTAACTTTTGAATCAGGTTCTAAGGTTGGTAATATCACTAAACAATCTGGATTTGATAAACTTTATACTGACAAAGAAAATAAGATACTGGTTGATGAATTAAAATCGGATGACCCTGATTTAAGATACTTTACCTCAAACACAATTAGATTAGAGTATTTAAAAGATCAGCTTTATATTCATGATGAAGATAAGAGTAAGATTATATTCTCTACTCAGTTAAGAAAACTTGTTGAAACAGGTTTATGGGAAGAAGGTGTACCGTCTGATTTCATGTCAGATGCAGAATCAACTGAACGTATTAAAGCCTGGGATAAATTAAAAACAGATGAAGCTAGAATAAAAGCTTCTCCTAATTACGCCCTTACTTTAAAATATGAAGGTTTAATTAGACAATTAAGTGGTCTTTATAAGGATCAATTGCTTAAGCAAATAGGATGGGACGGTGTTAGTACAATTGATAATAATGCTAAGTCTAAACTAATTCAAATTGCTAAAGACAGTTTAGAAAGAGATGACGTAGGATATTCTAGAGTTCAGGCTTTAAATAAAGTAACTGGTGATTATTCCGGATTATTAGACGCTGAAACTATTGACAAAATTATCAATTCATTAGTAGAAAAAAATCTTGTTAAGCAAAAAGTAACAGGAGAAGCTTTAGTACAAGTAGCAAATACTTTAATGGAAAAAGCGGCATCTCCATCTGACATTGATTTTAGAAGTCCTACTAAAGAAGATTTTGAAAAATATAACGCTAAGTCTTTACCTTACTACGAGCAAAATTTAGATGAAGAAGGTAACCCATTACCTACATCAGCAATGAAAGTTAAAGTTGCTTTAAGAGGTAAGTTTAAAAACTTATTAAACTTTAAAGATCTTGACGGTAATAGAATAGGTACTGTTGAAAGACTTAATGAACTGATCCGTAATGAAGAATGGTTAAATAAAGATGACAACCGTAATGCTATTACTATGATCGGAGTAAGAATTCCTGTACAAGGAGTTAACTCTATGGAAGTAATGGAAGTATATGAGTTCTTAGACAAATCTGCGGGTAATGTTATTATTCCTCCTACTGAAATTGTAACTAAATCAGGAGCTGACTTTGATGTGGATAAAATGACCATCATGATGCCTAATATTATAAACAAGACTAAAAAACTTGATGAAGCTGGTCTTGAGTATTTAAAAATGGCTAATCCAGATTTAAACTTTAGTGAAGAAAACATTGAGGTAGTAACACAACTGATTAATGATGGTGCGCCATTATGGGTAGTTTCTGAAGAATTAGAAGCAGTAGGTAATGCTATTATAGATTATACAGCAGGTGATGCTGAGTACGCTAAAAATGATAAGATTGCTGGTGTAGAAAATCAACTGATTGAAGCAATGCGAGATATCATTTTGAGACCTGAAAACTTCAACTTACTTACAACACCTAACAGTACTGATATTTTTCAAAAAGAAAAAAACAGTAAAGGTGAAACGCTTGTTGAAGAAGCTGCCAAATATAATATGGGTAGTTACAACTATGATGCATTAAATATTAAAGGCGAGAGAAAAAATACATCAGGTAAAAAGATGATATCTCCTACGACTACTTTAGAACCTGGTTATAACAGATCTAAACATCAGAACAATAAAGTAGGTAAAGAAGTATTAGGACAAGGAGCTGTAGATAATACATACAATGTATTAACAAACAGAATAGGTCTTATTATGACAGAGGCTAACATGACTGATACAGAATATGCAGCATTAGAAAAAGAATATAATGATTTAATTCAGCAGATAGAATCAGCAAATAGTCAAGGTAAAAGAGTTCCTAAAGATGTATATGAGAAATTTACTAATATAGAAACAGCATTTTATGCTTATAGAAAACATGAATTAAGATTACAACACAATCAATCAGGAAAAAGAATCAGTTTATCACAAAGTAAAAGTAAAGATGGTAAACCTATTTCTGAAGTGATCAGTCAATTAATGAACGGATGGGTTGATGTTGCAAAAAAAGCATGGGTGTTTGATGTTCACGGTAACAAGGAAATGACACCTCAGCTTTTATTTATGGTTCAGGCAGGTGTTCCTATTAGAGAAGCTGTATTATTCTTATCAAATCCTCTTATTCAACAATACGGTATATTACAAAGACGTTTTAATAGCCCTGCTTCATTAGCTATTGACGATTCATATGCAGGAAACTATTATAGAAGTAATGCTAGAAAAGCTGTAATGGGATTAGTATCACCTATTGATCAGGATTCATTAGCATTAGACGTTGTTAAAGAAAGAGAAGATTTCATGAAAACTTATGAAGGTGAGTTTACATTAGAGAATATCATAGAAAATTTAAATAACTGGAAAGATTCAGGAGATGATTATGTTTACACTGAGTTTGATAAAGCTGTTTTCTACCACTACTTGCAAATAGAAGAAATGTCTAATCACGTAAGAGATATCAAAATGTCTACTAACGTTGATACAAGTAAAGATGGTACAAGTGTTGAAGTAAGAGAAAGACTTGCAAGGATCAATGCTTTAGCAGAAAACACTTTTGCTGTTGATGCTGCAGAAAAACTCAAAAATGAATCTCCTATTGGAGCATTTTTTAATACTGATTTACAATTAAACATTTTAGAAAACCTTTTATCATTCAGAAACCATAAAGCTGTATATAATCAAATACAAACTATATCTGAAGATGCTGATCTAAAAAGAATGCAGCCTGATAAAAGTAAAAGAGTTAGATCTTTATTAAATGATCTTAATTATTTTATATTCCAAAATGAGCTGAAATATTTTAGCATTAAGGATTTAAAATCTCATAAAGGATTTGGTATTAAAGTTTCTGATAAGAATCTTAAGATTGCAAAATCAGCACTAAATATCAAAGGTGTTGCTGTTGATACTAAAACAGGTACTATTGATGTGAACCTTAGACAATTACTTTCAGAATATAATTCTGGTAAGTATGCTAAAAAACATGATGGTGTTTCAGGAGTTAAAACAGGTACCTTTAGAGATTTTAATGAGTATGTAAATTTTGTTATAGAAAGAGAAATATATAGAACTCAAAATCCATTAGAAGATTTAAAAACTAGTACTAAGTTTAAAAGCAAATTAGACTACAACTTAAAGAATACTAAGAAGATTGAAGATGAGTCTCAAGAGGCATTTGAAAAAAGAGTTATCAATAACACTTATGAGAACTACGTAAGAGATAATGCTTTGGTCAACATTTTTAACTACGACTCTTTATTTTTAGGAGGTACTTCTATTGCAATGGAGTTTACAGGGATATTGAAAAACTTCCCAGCATTACAAGACTTAGCAATATTTAAGCAAATTAAATCTCTTAAAGATCCTAGAACTAATAAGTTAAACCTTAAGCTTATAGATAACAAGATTGATGGAGATATGATTGATGTTTTAAATGAAAATCTTGAAATGTTATCTAGCATGACGAAGCTTAATGATTTAATTCCTGAAGCAAGTTTAAAAGACAAGCAGGAAATTACAAGCTTCTTTAGAAAATTTGCTATTTATGGTCATTTACAAGGAGGATGGTCAACAGCAGGAGGTTATGCTTTAAATAAACTAGGAGATCAGACAAAGGTTCAAGCAATAATGAGAAAACCTATTTCTGAGTTTAAGCAAATCTTTGATGATGCGATGTCAACTGATGAGAATAAATCAGCAGCAGCATTAGCATTTTTAGATGATTACTTTGGAAATTTCCTTAGAGATTATAAAAGAGGTAGATTAGCATCTGGTGCAGAAAAAGGTGTTAACTATTTTAGAAACTTTACAGTATCAGATAGAACTTCTATAGAGCCATTAAAGGTTTCTAAAAAACAAGATGTTGAAGACTACTTATTTGATCCTGTTGAGGCTGAAGCAAAACCTTTAGTATCACCATTTGATTTACCAAATGCTATTGTAGTTCCTAGATTAGCTCATAAGTCAGGTGGTAAATTTACATCAGTACTAGCTCAAACTAACACAAGAGATAAATCAATTTACGTTAGGGCCAACATTACCGTGAAAGAATTCTTTGATTATTTTGAAGGTAAAGCTGATAGTGCGGGATCACAACAAAAGAAAGCTACTCTAGATGTTTTAGCACAAATGGGTAATAAGAAGTATGATTTAGCATATATTAAAAAGCTATTAAATACTCCTGAAAAAGTTTATGCATTCTTAGTACTTCATGAAGTTGATCATATACGTTATCAAGACAAGTATGATGACAAAGGTCTATTATCTGAACACAATGTTGGAATTGAGGCTAGAGCTAATTACAATGCTTTAGTAAGATTAGAAGAAATGATTGCTGGTGAAACTGTTGTTCCAGAAACTAAAGAAGAGCAAAAAAGAAGTGAGAATGAAACTCTTACAGGGTTAACTTATAATGAGAAACAAACTGAAGCTATTGATGCTTTAGAAAGTTTTATTGCATCAGACAAAGAGAAGTTTACTATTATAGGTAAAGCAGGAACAGGTAAGACTACTATTATGAAAGAAGTCTTGATGAGAGCTGCAGAAAAAGATCCTTCCTTAAGAATTGGTATTGCTGCAGTTGCCCATAAAGCTAAGCAAGTATTATCAAGTACATTAGGTAATGATGTAAGACATGATGCTCATACAGTTGCTTCTTTACTAGGTATGAAAGAAGATCCTGAAAGACCTGGTAACTATGCACCAGATCCTTATAGTTTAAATCCTCCGGGAATAACAACATTAGATTTAATCATTGTTGATGAAGCTTCAATGATTAATGAAGAAACATTAGAGTTGATCATGAAGATGAAAAAACCTAATGCAAAAGTTATATTTGCGGGAGATGTTGGTCAATTACCTCCTATAAGAAAACAAGGTGATCCTAAAGAAGGTATGGATTCTCCTACTTTTGAAATAGAAGATCAATCACAATTATTAGTAAGAGTAAGACAGGGTGAAGAATCACCTATTTTACCATATGCTGATAATTACTGGAATAATTCTAGAGAAGAAGACCCTGCATTTACTCCTGTAATGAATGAAGAAAAGCAAGATATTATTACAGACAAGGGTGTCTTAGCTTTTCCTACGCCTGGAAATGCAATTCAGATAGCAATAGAAGAGTTTAGAAAAGTTGTAGCAACAGGTGATATGAACATAGTTAAATATGTTGCATACAAAAATGCTACTAGAGAAAGAGTAAACAAAACTATTCATGAAGCTATTTTTGGTGTAGGTGCTGATACATTCAGTACTAATGCACCATTAGTTATGACAAATAACTATAGACTATGGGAAAGTTTAAATCCAGGTATAGTACAAGGTGAAAGGCTTACTAACTCAGAAGAGATTATTGTAACTGCCGTAGATGCTAGATATACAGATGCAGAAGGTGTTCCTGTTGTAAGACTGCTTGTAAAAACAAGAGAAGGTATGGAGTACACAATAGTCACTCCTGATCCTATGGCAGACGGTGTACAAAAATACAGAAATGCTATCAGTAAAAAATGGGCTGCTCAAAAAGCTGCTAAAGCACGTAAAGATTTTGGAGCATCTGCAGAACTTGCTAAACAAGCAAAAAGTTATGGTGAAAGGTATGCGCCATTAGACTTAGCTTATGCAATTACTACTCATAAATCACAAGGTTCAACATACAATACTGTTATAGTTGATGAAAATGATATTATGAGTGTGAGACCTACAAGCAATAAGACTAAGTCTCAAGCTATGTATACAGCTATTACAAGAGCTAAGAATAATGTTTTAATTATATCATCACAAGCTCCTAATCCTACTGCTGATACTATTGATTTAATTACAGCTACACCTACTATTGTAAATAAGCCTCAAGAAGCTACATTTACACCATTAAATGATGAAGTTGTTATCAATGATCCAGTTAGATATCTTGCTGTTAAAAACGGTAAGAGATACGACATGGTAAAAGCTAAAGATGTAATGGATGCTAGTAAGAATGAAAATGCAATCATTATTTCAAGCGGTTCTAGAACAGTTGATGATCAAGGTGCTTATGCAAAACATTCAGGATGGCAATTTAGAAATGCTCCTAACGTTATTTATATTCCTAACGTAGAGCAATATAAACCTGACGGTATTAATCACTTGATAAAAGATGATGCATATGGTACAAAGGATGCTGAAATTAAGTCTGATGTAAAAACAGAAATAGATGCTGCTATGTCAGCAATTGAACAAGCTATTAAAGATGGTAAAACACTGTACTGGGATAAAGGTGGTTACGGCCAAACATTGCTTGAAAAAATTCAAATTGATGAAAATGGAGCAACTGTGATGTCAGCTGGAAAAACTTATGTATATTTATCACAACAGTTATTTGAAAAGTTTGGGTTTATAAATCCTGGATATTTAACATCTAAAACTTTCAAAGAAAGTGTTGACCAAATGTTACAGAATCCTTCTTACAAGGAGATTCAAGAAGCTAAGACACAAGCCGTTGAAAAGTTCCATCAAGATTCTGAGGTTCAAGACTTTATAAAACAATGTTTAGGAAAATAAAAAATAATGTAGCATGGCAGTAACTTGTCCAAACAAAAACTTGAAAGAGTGGAAAACATTAGTAAACTCTGTAGGTGAATTTGAAGCCTACAGAGATTACTTAAATACAGGAGGTTTAATAAGATCTCCTCAAGAAGTTTTATCAGCTATTGAGCAAAGAAATCCTTTGACTCAAAAACCTGATGGTATGTTTAATGAAAACCCAACCTTAGCAGAGGTGTTTGAAAAAACATTTGATGAGCAAAGTTTAGAATTAAATACAGAAGAATTTTCAAGAGGAAGAGCTTTAGAAACAGCTAATAAAATGAGTACAGCATTAGGTGTTGATTATGAATTAATCACACCAGAACAAGCTGTAGAGATAAGTGATAATAAGTGGACTAATGAAGGAGCATTCTTTTACAAAGGAAAAGTATATTTCTTGAAAGATAGATTATCATCAAGTATGGTGTTCCACGAAATGTCTCACCCTTTTGTAAGAGCAATAAGCAAGCAGAACCCTGAGTTATTTGATAAACTATATAATGATTTATTACAAACTGAAGAAGGTAGATCTGTTAGAGATTACGTAAGAAGAAAATATCCTGAGTATGATACAGCGTCTGATATCTTTAAAGAAGAAATTATAGTACGCGCTTTGACAGAAGCAGGGATGAAAATGCAAAACCAGGAAACTACTACTGGAGGATTCAAAAACTTCATCAAAGAACTTTTATTTCAACTCAAGCAATTTGCAAGAAAAATCTTTGGGCGTGAGATCAGCATATCTAAATTATCACCTCTTACGACTATAGATGAACTTGCTACTATACTAAGTAACGGAGACAAGATTAATATAGATATAGAGATACTAACTAATGATGACTTAATAGCATTTAACAGAGAGCTTAAAGAACAAGCAACATTAGAGGTAGATGAAATAAAATATAGGGACCTACAAGCAAATATTGATAAGTTTTATGATACAACTAAGAAACACATGAATCAGTTGTATAGAAATAGAAACTTTGAAGAACTTGCTAGATTACTTTATGATGACTTTGGAAGATCAGACATTGCTGAGATGAGAGCTAATCTTGCATCATGGCAGACTAAGATTGAAAAAGACATGTCAAAGTTTGAAGAAGAGTTAGCTGATACTACAAACAGATCAAGATCTTTTGTTGATACTATTTTCCGTTTAGAAGAAGTAATACAAAAAGTATATGATCATATCTCTGATATTGAAACGGCAGAAGATACTATTGACAATGCTAATAAAGCACATTACTATGGTCAATTCTTAGAACACTACTTAGAGTTAGTAAATGACTTTAAAGAAACGCTAGTAAATAATGAAGTAGGATCCCGTGCAACTATTACAGGAGTAATTACTGATATAGAGAATAACATTAAGAGAGCACAAAAGAAATTAGATAACTTCTACTTTAATGGTGCAAGAGATACTTTGTGGGACCAATATAAAGAAATAGGTGCTACTATGGAGGAGATGTTCAGGAATTCATTAAAGAAAATGACTGAAACTAATGCTCCTCAATCAGCAAGAGATGCTTTGTATAAAGAATACCATGGTATGACTGAAGCAGAGTATGGCAGATATAAGAACTTATCTAAGAAGAAAGAGACTACCGGTATAACAAATGCCGAGCAAGATGTACTAAGTAATCTTATTGTAAAGAGTAAAGACGGTTTAGTAGTTACTAAAGATAAGATTGAAGCATTGTTAAAAGGACAAGCTGGTGATGCAAACTGGTTTAACAGTAATCTTGAAGGATACATGTATAATACTGACCCTATTGTGGGAGGATTAGCGTTGTATACTAAGAATGCGTTGAATGAAGTGATGATAGTAACTGCGAAAAAAGCTAACGCGTTTGCAGAGAAAATAAAACCGTTAGCAGAAGCAGCAGGTGTGAACTATGCTCAGTTAGGTAAACTAGGTGCTGACATAGGATTTAGAGACATTGTTGCTAAGTACAATGCTGAAACAGGTGAGATGGAGAAACGTGAAGTTTGGACATTCTTAAATGAGTTTAAAGACTACCGTTATGATGCTGATGTGCTTAGAAAAGCTAAGGATGATGCTTACCAACAATATCTTATTGATAATACAGATGAGAGTAGAGCAGCTTATCTAAAAGCAAAAGCTGATGAGCAA
>Ga0208898_1000912_pt1 | contig 21128 bp, 11 predicted proteins | sample VirMetDEL_Mar_4_FD_184513 | JGI IMG/M metagenome (GOLD analysis project Ga0208898, IMG submission 184513) | Aqueous microbial communities from the Delaware River and Bay under freshwater to marine salinity gradient to study organic matter... | ecosystem: Environmental > Aquatic > Marine >...
GCAGGTGCTTCTGCAGCGTTAGCTTCTTATGGTACAGCAGCAGGTATGGCTGCTTCTACATTAAACATGATGCCTTCATTAGTAGAAGAAGGTCTTGCTAACGGATTAACACATCAACAAGCTACATCGTTATCTTTAGCTATTGCACCTATTGTAGGTTTAATGGACAAGGTAGGTTTAGATGAAGCTATCAAAGCAGGTGCTACTGCAGGTAAAGGTGGTATATCAAAGCAAGTTCTAAATGCTGCGTTTAGCAATATGAAAAACAAAGGTTTAAAACCAAATCAAATGGGTGTTAAATCTATGATTGGAGAGATTGCTTCAGCACATAAAAACAAGATTCTTGCAGAGTTAGCAGAAGAAGGTATTGAGAAAGGTGTTAAAGGATACACAAGAAAAGCTATTGGTGCTACAGTAAAAGGTGTTGCTAAAGAAGTTGGATACAGAGGTTCAAGAAAATTAGGACAAACTGCATCTGCAATGGCAAGAGGTTCTTTTGCTGAAGCAACTACAGAGAGTTTACAATCTCTTATAGAAACAGCAGGTAAACAAATATATGATTTACAATTCGCTTCAGAAGGAGCTACTGTAGGTCAAGGTAAATTTGGTGCTGATATAATGTCTCAAGACGCATGGATGGCTGCTTTAGAAGAAGGTTTCTATGGTGGTTTAATTGGTGGTTCTTTCTCTATGGCAGGTGCTGCTAATAAAGTTGTAAGAGATGAATCTATTTTAAGTGCGTTAGAGTCTGCTGAAAAAAGAGGTAGATTAGATTCTGAGGTTAAAAGAATGCAAAAGGTTCTTGAAGCTAACAAAGAATTAAATGATGAGCAAAAAGCTGAAATATACGAAGTAATTAATACTTCAGGTCAGATGGTTATGTCTATGCCTTCTGAATTAACAAACAGCAGAGCGAGACATCAGATATTTAGATTATCACATTTTGCAAGACAGTTACAAGGAGATATTGACCAAATATCAGAAATTGAAAACTCTACTATGCCTGTAGGTATGGAAGACTTAGCTGCTGCTAAAAGAGATAAGTTAACTAAAAGGTTAGCTGACGTTAAGAGAGCTATTGGAGACATATATGCTACATCTCAAGAAGTAGATAAGAAAGGTAGGATGACAGGTGGTAGAGCTATAGACTTAGATGCTATTGATGAAACTACAGGTCAAAAGAAATACTTTATTAACGATATCACAGGTGTAGAAGTTACAGGTAAAAGCACTATTGAAGTTAATCCTGATATTGCTAAAGCAGAAAAAATTAAAACAGATGCTCGTGTAGGTAGGTTTGCAGATAGAATTATGAAAGGAGAGCAAATGACTTCTCCTGAAGATATGCAATTCTATGAGAATAACAAACAAGCTATTGAAGAGCTATTAAAACAGAGACAATCAGTTCCTGCTGTTACGCAAAATGAAGTTGTTCGTTTAAAAGAGGACTTTGATGAAATCAATCCTGTTATATCTCAAGCACAAGACCAAGATTTAGAATATATTAATAAAAGTGCTGAAGCAGAACATGAAGTTGCTTACGGTAAAGATATTGCTACAAAACTAAACAAGGTAATTGATGACATATCATCTGATGACACTTTGTTAAATGATGACTATTCTGTAAAGACTGATATTACAAATGGTCAAAGAAATGCTTTTGTAGATAAACTTGTTACTGCAAGACGTTCTGTACTTGAAATGATTGAGTCAGCACCGACACAAGAAGCTAAAGAAAACTTAGCTAATTTTGATGCTTTATTAAGACAAAAGATTCAAGAAGCAAAAGCTTTAGATGTTAAAGAAGATAAACAATTAGAAACTCAAAAACGAATTGGAGATGAGCAAATTGAAATCAAACCTGAAGGCACAGTTAGTGCCAAAGAGCAAAAGACAACAAGTCCTTCAGAGCAAAAAACCGAAGGGGGTACTCGACAAATTGAAGGAGTTAAATCCACTCAAGAAAAACAAGTAAAAGATACAGGAGCAGCTTCTTCCCCTACTTCCGACTTGAATGAAGGAAAGGCTGAAGGGGTTGCTTCTCCTGAATTAAAAAGGTTAAATGATTCAGGTGTAAGAGAAGGTGGTTTTGCAGATAACAGACAAGTTTTAAACGCTTACAATAAATACATTGATTTAGATTATGAAGGAAATGTTACTCCTGAAGTTGTAGATTCTTTAATAGATTACTACGGAAAAACTACTCCTGAAGAGCGTAAAGCAATTCCAAAAGCAAAAGACCAAAGAGATGCTCGTGCTACTCAACAGCAAACTACAACTCAAACAGATGTAGTAGGTAAGTCTTTTGTTATTGATACTAAGAAAAATGGTACTGCTAAAGTAGTACAAGACTTAGGAGATAAAGTTAAACTTGATGATGGTAGAACAGTATTAAAAAGTAGATTGCAAGAAGAAGCTACTACAGATACTACTCAAGAACCTAAAGTAAGTCCAACATTAAGAGGAACTGTTAAATCAGAAGCTGAAGGTGGTGTAGAAGGAGCTAAAGGAGTCAAGTCTGAGCAAGATGTAATGAGTGATGAAGAAAAACAACAGTTTACTGATGACTTCATTAATAGAATGTTTGGTGGAAACCAAGACCCTTCTAAACTTGCTAAAACAGGTACTGCTCCAACTATAGAATCAGACCCTGCTGCTTTTGCACAAATACTTGATTACGTTAAGAGAATGTTCCCTAACGTAGATATCGAAGTTTTACCGAGAGTTTTTGGTGCAGATGGTATTGAAGTATTAGGTAAAGTATATGAAAACAGAATATTAATCAATGGTAGTAAAGCTACTCAAGATGTTCTATTTCACGAGTTAGCTCACAAATTCTCTCCATTACTAAGTGGATTTAGAGTATGGTCAAGAGGTCTTGATTTAATTAAAGGTACGTCTTACATGGATACAGCAAGACAAATGTATCCTGAGTTAGATGAAGATGGTATTGCAGAAGAAGCTCTTGTATCTTTAATCGGAGAGAAATCAATAGAACTTATAGAGCAACGTGTAGGTAAGAGTTTATTACCAAAGATTAAAGCTTGGTTAAAACAGTTTTGGTCAAGATTAAAATACGTTCTTAATAAAGCTAACGCTAACGATATGGCCAATATTATGGCTTGGGATTTAGCAATGAAAAACAAACCTGTTGAATCTTCAGGTTTAAATATTGGTGGAGAGAAATTAGCAAAGCTTAGAGAGAACAAACATTTACCTACTTTTAACGCTGTTAAGTTGGCTGCGTTAAAGGTTAAGTTACATTTAAAGTCATACCCTGACCAAGCTAAAAAAGGTATGGGTAAAACTTACTTTGAAGCTGCACTTAAAAAGTCTCATGAAAATTTAGTTGCAGAAGGTAAATTACAAGGTAACTATGTAGAGTTTGATAATTGGAAAAAGAACTTTAAAGAGCATATTGATTTTTGGGAAGACACATTAGATGCTCAATTAGAAGAAGCAGGATTAGATGGGTTTGATAAAGACCCTGAATATTCAGATGCAGATATCCAAAAGAAATCAGAATCATTTATTGACGCAGGAGAAAAGTTAGATGAAAACGTAAGGAGTTTATTAGCTTCATTAACTGATGATTTAGGTAACGAACTACCTATCTCTCGTGTTTATGGTGTTTTAACTCACATATCTTCAATTACTAAAGACCCTGCTTTCTATCTTTCTAACTTGAGAAAGTTTGCAAAAAGTAAAACTATAAGCTCTATAGATAAGGGAGTAGCTACTCAGTTAGATATGATTCTCTCTAATCTTCCTGATAATTATTTAAAGCCTATACAGGCACAATTAGGTAGTTTAGTAAATGTTCCTCATACAAATGTTTATATAGGTGCAGATGGTAGAACTTATGTAAACTACAGTAACAATAAAATTAATCAAAAAGGTATTATTAACAGTATCTTCGATAAGATAAACGCATCTTTTACTAATGCTTTTATATCAGGAGATAAAATTGTTGATTCAAGAACTAAAGATATCGCTGCTTTAAAAAAGAAAGCTAAAGAATTTTTAGTTAAGGTAGATAAAGAAAACTTTGGATACAAAGAATTAAAAGCTATCATGCCAAGTCGTGCTGTAATTGAAAATGATTTAGAGATAATTACAGGTGTTCCAATTAAACTTGATTGGTTTGGCGATTCTAAGTCAGCAACCGTTCAAGAAAAGTATGTTACTATTTTTAAAAATTTAGCAAACTTTACTGAGGATTTAAGTATGTTTCATGGCTTCTTAAAGAAAGCTGTAGAAAATTATCCTGATAATCAAATACTTAGAAAAGCTAAAATCAAGGAAGCTGTTGGTATGAACAGGAACATGATGTTTGGTAAGGTTAGTGCTATGGCTAATCTTATTGATAGTTCATACGGAGAAAGAACAGTATTTAGAAACGTTATGGGTAACCAACAAATGGGTTACAAGATTGGAGGGTTCTTACACAAACTATTCTCTAACAGAGCTATGTTTGACAGAGATTTTTCTAAGCATGAAGGATTCAAAGGTGCTGTTGGTTCTGCTGAGTTTACAGCGTATGTAAATAATTGGTCTAAAAACTCAAGAGATAATAAGCCTAACGTTGTTCATTCTGATGGTATAAAATCTTTTGATGGTAAAGCTGTACAGTTTGACAACATGAACGAAGCTGAAAAAGATTTCTTCAATGTTCAAACTATGTTTGGCTCTATAGAAGTTGATGAAGTTACAGGTAGGAAGAGCTACTTAAACTCTGTAGGAACTTTATCTAACAGAAAGTTTGCATCATTTGTAAATGTTCCAATCTTTGATTTAAATTATGCTGAATCTATCAGACAAAAAATACTTGCTAAAGCTAAAAAAGATGGAGTTCCTGAAGGGGTTCATCCAAGCGATAAAGCTTTAAACGGAAACAAGAAAGCGATTAGAGAGCAGTTAACTAATGCTTTTGCTAAAAATCCAAAGTCTATAGAGACAATGCTACAACCTTTTTCTGATATTAGCTATAATGAATTTTACAAAAAAGAAAGAGCTAAGTTAGGTAAAGATGACGATGTTAATTTATTTAACAGTCAAGTAGAGCAGATGTATCAAGATTATCTAATGGATAAAGTTTTAGATAATGCTGTAGATACAATGGCTGTTAACGAACTTGTTAATAGATACGTTGTAAAAAGTATGTTACTCGGAGACTTATCTCAATTTAAGACTCCTAACGATATCTTAAAGAGAATTGACAAGACTACTTCTCCTGTACAGAATTATGATTTAAGAAAGGATAGAACAGGTAAACAACCTGAAACCATTACTATTATTTTAGATGATGTAATGACTGAAGAGTCTAAGGCTAAGAACGACCCTGATGAATTAGAGTCTGCTTCAAACTCTTGGGGATACTTCTCTCCTTATCTTGCTCAAAAAATTCAAGAACAAGGTGGTGCTTTAATTGATTATGGTAACTCTCACAAACCTTTAATCAATGAGGTTAATGAAAATGGACAATTTACTTATATCAAGTTTGCTGCACAGTCTTTCTTAAACATGAAGTCTGATGAAGATTACAATAAGTATTACCAAAGAAAACAAAGAATAAACGGAAAGTCAGTTCCTGTAGTTAACGCTGATGGAACACCTGCTTTAGATACTCATGGTCAAATTGGTCAAGCATTAGATAAATTACAAAAGAAATATCCTGATACTCCAATAGTAGTAACTTATGCTTCTGCTGTTAAGTCAAAAGGATTAAAATCTACAAGCGTAGAAAATTTCTTAGCTTTAGCAAATGAAGGTAAATTACCTGAAACTGCTGATAGAAGAGTTTATCAAAACTTTGGTGCTCAGTTCAATATTAATAAGAACCTTACAGAGAAAGGTGCAGATGGAGAGTACAAGCTTAAAACAGGTCAAGATGTTGCTCTTGGTGTTCAACTATTGAACGTAATTCAAGCAGGATTGCCTGAGTCTGCTGCTGCAGAAATTAAAGAGTTTCAAAATATTCTCGCTAAGATGACTGACTCTAAAGTAGGTGCTATTAGTTCTCAGTTAAAAAATAAAGCAGCAACTATTAAACAAGCTTTAAAAGCTACAGGTCAAGGATTATCTCCTTTTGTTTCGGACTTATTAGATACTATTGTAGAGACTAAGCCTGAGAAGTTAAAGGACATGAAGTTTGACCATTATGATATTGCTTCAGCTTTACAAAGATATCTTGGTGCACAAATATCAAAAGGTGTTAAGCATAGAGTTAACGGTGCAGAGCTTTTACAAACTACAGACTTGAATAATGACTTAGAGTATTTTACTCAAGATGGAGATGGTAACATAGCTAAAGGTACTGTTAAAGTTCCTGAAGGTGTTGCTAAAATTGGAGATACAGTTATTCAAGTAAGGATTCCTACTTCAAACAAGATTAACATCTTTATTGGAGAAGTTGTTGGACATACACCACCTGATTCTAATATCACGGTTATGCCTAACCAATGGATTGATGCTTCAAGTGCTGATAACGATGGAGATAAAATGTTTACGATGGTTAAATCTGACACTAAAAAGTCGGAGGATATTCAACGTGAATGGGTTGGTTGGATTAATACTAAACAATATTCTCCTAATGCAGGTAAAGCTATTGTAAGGGCAGACATACCTAACTTTGACGTAGTTAAATCTAAGACAGAGTTTGCTGCTGCGTTTGGTTATAAGTATGATGCTGATACAGATACTTTTGTGACTGAGCTTTCTGACCAATTATTTGATGCAATGGAAAAACTTGCATTGAACCCTGCTGTTTGGAATGACAACAATGGATACAAAGAAAGGTTAACTACAAAAGATGTACAAGACGCTGTATTTAAAGCAGAAGCTACACTTGGTATTCACGAGTCTGTTGATGCAGCAAAAGAAGCTGATGAAAAAGCTACGTTAGAATTGTCGTCTATGAATGACGAATCTAAAGCTTCAGACAAGTTAAAAGACTCAGGTAAGATTATTGGTATCTTTGCTGTAGGTGCTAAAGTAATTAACGAATTATCTACTTCAGGTGTAGAACTTGCTGCTGATTATCCTGTTAATTTACCTTTGACAGGTATCCCTAAGAGAATAAAAGCAGGTAGAACTAAGTTTGTTACAGATTCTATTTCTCAGTTAGCTCAAGGTTTACAACAAGCTCTTGATGATGCAAAAGCTGTGTTTATGCACAAAACAGGTATTACAAGAGATAATGCTAACATGGCTGTACTTGCGATGGCTACAGGTTATTCTTTAGAAGATGTTGTAACATTCTTTAAACATCCTGCAGTACAAGCTTATCAAGAAATTCAAGCTGAGAAAAAAGGATTGTTTCCTAAAACATATTCTGATGAAGATGCAGAAATTGTAAAAAGAATTACAGAGAGATTTAAAGGAGACAAAGCAACAAAGTTTTTAACGGAAAAGAAAAGCTTTATTGATGCTTACAAGAATTTAAGAAGACAAAGTGCTTTGATTGGAGATGTAGCTTCGGTAATCCAATTAGATTCAGGTACGTCAAGAGATAACATTTCATTGATGGATTATGATGCTACAGTTGCAAAACTTGAGTCTTACTTAGATGGAGATAAAAAGAACAAGATAAAACTTGCTACATTAGGTAACTTCTTAACTAACCCTGTGGTTAAGTCAAGAATGGCAGCACAAGAAGAGTTTAGAAACACTCTTAAAAATTACTTTAGTCTTGTACTTACTGACAAAGAGATTAAAGAGTTGTACGATAAAGGAATTGATTTTAAAGGTGCATTAGATTCTTTTGAGAAGTTAGATAACAATAACAAATCAAGAATTGGTCAAAAAGCATTAACTAAAACTATTGCTTTATCAACTTCAGAATACAAGTATAGTGGTGCTGCTTTACAATCTATGGTAGATAATTTATTAAAAACCGTAGAGAATTTAAAGCTTGACCCTAACTATAAAGGTGCAGGTTGGTTAAACTTAATTGGTATAAAATACAAGTTAGGATTTGGTAGAGACCAATTTGCTTACAACAATACTCCTGAGAAGTTAATTCCAACTTACAGAAACTCTGCTACTCCTGAGCTTGATTTAGACGAAGCAGGACAAGTTTCTCCTCAGTTCTTACAGAGACAATGGGATATGCTTGACGCTGATATTCGAGAGCAAATATTAGAATATGCTATCAGAGTAGAAGGGTTTATTAATGAAGGTCAAAACATTACACACTTAATTCCTTCATCTGTATTTGAAGCTTACTTAGATAAAATGTCTGATGTTGACGCTAAAGAAACTATCAATGATGAGTTCTTAGACAACATGATACGAGAGGGAGCTAAAGATGTAATAGAGAACAGAGAGTTTGAAGTTGATTTAGAAAATGAAACATCTACTCAGATTGTTAAGAATCGTATTAACTCAAGCTACTTTAAAGTAAAAACCGATGAAGGAGATTACATCTATAAGATAAAAAGAAACGAAGATGGTAAGTTGATGCAGCAACTAATACCTAAAGTAGGGTATTCTGTAACAGCTACTTTAATAGCTAAACCTGATGATTTAATCAGCGTTGGTGGTAAGACTATGTATCAATACAAAGTTGATGAGTCTAACAAAAAAGAAAATATTTTTGAGCCTATTAACGCAGATGAAATGAATAGTGCAGAAGCTAATATAGAGCAATCTGTTTCTAACGATATCGGACAGCAATTTAGTTTATTTAAAGATGGAGATTTTGACGACTCTGAATTAGAGATGCAGGTGTCAGACCAAACTCGTAAAGAGAGAGCTGTAAAAACAAATAGAAGGTTACTTAGAAGACTATCTAATAAGTTCAACATTCCATTTAAAATTATTAATGACCCTGATTTTAAAGTTGCAGGTTTCTATGACCCTAATACTAATACTGTTGTTATAAACGAAGCATACGCTACAGATGACACTCCTATTCATGAGTTTGCACATCCGTTTATATCGTCTATTAAAAAGAGAAACCCTGAGTTGTATAACAACTTGATTTCTCAATTAAATAATGACGAGCAAGGTAAACAAATCTTAGAAGAGGTTAAGGAAGCAAGACCTGACTTACCTTTAGATAAGCAACAAGAAGAAGCTTTAGTTCAGTTATTAGGAGAATTATCTGCAAATAAAGTCAAATCGTTGACTCTAAAACAACAATTATTAGAGTTATTCAATCAAATAAAGAACATTGTTAAGCAGTTGTTTGGAGCACAAGCAGATATTATCCAAGAAAAAATGGATATTAACACTACTCTAAACGACTTATCTGACATGATTCTTGACACTAAGACTACAGTTGACTTAGATGTTCAAATGGATGACAGGTTCAGAAGAGCTATGGATTACGCTTCTCGTTCAGTTGAAAGACTCGCTAAGATATTCAACCCTGCTGTAGAAGTTGTTAAAGCTGTTACTCAAATGAGTTCTGAGCAGTTAGAAACATCTACTAAGTTGAAGGTTTTAGGATTACTAAGTAACAAAAACTATATTGTTAAGAGAAAAGGACAAGCTGTTAAAACAAGACCTTTATCTTTTAGAGTTAAGTTTGCTGATGTAGATACTTGGAAGGATACAGTAAAAGAAGAGTTCCCTGAATTTAAGATTACTGATGTTACTAAGTCAAACATTAGAGGGTACAAAATGTACGAGGTAAGTATTGGTCAAGAAGAAAATGTTTACATTCATGTTCCTTTAAACGCTACAGCTTCAAGTAGTGGAAGTATTACTTACGCTAACATTGATTATCAAATGGCTGCAGGTACTACAAGACCTAATTACAACGCAAACACAGACGAGAATGTATTTGGTGGTTTACCGTTTGATTTAGATTCGTTTGAAGTATCTGACGTAGAATTTACTGACTCTCCTGAAAAGATTAGAGCAGTATTCAACGATATTTGGAATAAACAAGTTGGTAAAAACTTTACTGAAGCTTCTTGGAATGCTTTATCAGTAGATAAAAGACAAGAGTTATTTAGTAAAATCATAGATGCAACTGTAAGAGATTTAATGGATTCATACGAGTCAACTACAAGTGCAGGTAAACTTACAGGTTCTTTAAAAGACTTGGTTTATACAGATGAGATTAAAGACTCTTTAAAAGAATTATCTCACTTAGAGTTATGGAAGGAGTTTATTTCTACAGGTCAATTACCTAATGCTGCACCACAAGAATTTATGAACGCAGCAATATCATTTCAAAAAATGGTAGAGGTAAATACTTTCTTGAAGAATAACAACGACTACTTAATTAAAAACGGTAAGAGAGTTAACACTAATAACGTTGCTATGGATATTATATCTCGTGCAGCTCAAGCCACAAATTCAAGAGAAGATTTCTTTAATAAGTTTCCTTTAGTTGGTAAATTGTATAAATATCTTACTAAGAACTTACAAGGATTAAGAACTTTCACTTTGAATATGTTTACTCCTGAAGTGATGGCTAACGTTGTTACAGGTCAAGAAAAGAACTTTTTACATCAATTAGTTAATGATGATATGATTGACGCTGATGCTAAAGACGCTCTTTTCTCAGATGAGGTTAGCGAGTATCTGTACAATTCAGTACCTGCAGAGAGTCATGAAGCTATCAGAAAATACTCTGATTGGTTACAAGAAGATAAAGAAAACACTAAAACTATAGCTATAAAAGGATTACATTCTGCTATCCCTGTTGCTAAAGCTTTGAGTTTATATCTTTCTTTAAGACAAGCAGATGTTAAGAGTAAGGTAGTTAAGAACAATAAGGTTAAAGTATCTTTCTTTGATGAAGTTTCTAAAAAAGAACTTACAGCAGATATTGATGTAAATTTATTTGAAACTAATTTCAAATCTACTATTGAGCAGACTCCTCAGCTAAGACAATTAGTTCAAGGTATAGATGCTACTATGGAAGAGATTTACAATAGAAGTAAAGATAACGCTAAGAATTTCACAGGAACTGAACTCCCTAAGATTCCAAACTACTTCCCTGTTAATACAGGAACAAGAAGCTCTATTAAAAACGATGAAGGTAAAAGACGTATTGAAGACTTTGTTAATGTTAAAGAAAGAGGTTTAGATACTAAAGTAACATTGAGAATGGAAGATGCCTTTCAGGTTGTTGATGGATACATTAGACAAGCTTCTAAATTCAATGCTTACGCAGAACCAATATCAAATATTAGAAAGCTGATTAAAGCTATTGATACTAACGGTAATGAAAACACTAAAGGTGTTGTATCGTATATGTATGATATGATTGATAGTATTCAAGATTACAGACAGCTTCAAAGTATGAGTGATAAACAATGGGATAACATCATTAGAAAAGGAATGAATAACTTTACGTTAGCTGTTCTTGGATGGAATCCTGCTGTAGCTTTAAAACAGGTTGTGTCTATTGTCGCTGCTGCACCTGAGCTTGGACTTGATGTTGTTAAGAGTAAGAACGGTAGAACAACTGCTTCTCGTATATTGAAAAACTCTTACAAAGATTCTAAGATAGGTAAAGGACAGATAGGTCAATTAGATTTGAATGACCCTACTCTTGTGGAGATAATGGACTTAGACCCATTATTCAAACAAAGATTCAAAGGGTTTATTGACAGAGACCAAGGAGAGTATCGCTCTGCTAACTCAAATCCATTTAGTAAAGAATCAAAGAAAACTAAAATCTTTGGTAAGAAGTTCCAAATGGACAAGACTATGGAGATGATTAAGATTCATGATGCTGCTGCTATCGCTTGGATATATGAAGATATTAAAGCTAAGAATCCTGACATAAGTAAAGCTGAGTTAAAGAAAAAACTTAGAGAAGTTGTAATGAGAACACAGCCTACGTACAACGTAAGTTCTCGTACTAACTTATCAAGAAGTAATAATCCTTTAATGAGACTCTTTACGATGTTCTCCTCTCAGAGAGCTAAGAATATGAACATGATGGTTAGTGGTATTTTGAATTATGCAACAAACCCTGATGAAAGAAACAAGAAAGCAATGAAAGCATCATTGTTAGCAATAGGTGTTCTTTCATCATTAGGGATTGCTGTCATAGACAAATTGAAATATTTAATCTTTGGTGGTGGAGAAGATGATGAGGATTTAACTGATATTGTATTAGATATTGGTGCTATGTCAATGTTAAATACAGTAGGTAACGTATATTTTGCAGGACAATTTGCACAAATGGTAGATGCTAATATTAGAAACAAACCTTTTGGTAAGTCTGTTGACCATCCTGTATTCCAAACTGTAGGTATCTCTGCTAAGGCTTTAGCTGATTTATCTAAAGGAAACTTTTGGAAAGCTACTGATGGTGCATTACAAACAGGATTTAGAGTAATGGGTGCTCCTTTATGGCCTTACACTAATATAGTTAAGAAAGGTGCTAAGTCTATAGGTAGTGGAAGTGATGGTGGTAGTAGTTCTTCTAAAGGAGAGAGTAGTGGCTCAATTCAAGGAGAAGCATCTACTGCTACTGAGAGAGCTGCTATGTATGCAAGACAGACTGCACTTATCAAAGCTGATATTAAAGGTAGGCAACAAGTTGCTGAGTTTATGATGAAACGTAGCTTACAAAAACAAAGACAAGCTGCTTCGGAAGCTGCTGCACAAAGAAGATTTAAAGAAAAAGTTGCGTTAGCTAATTACAGAGAATCGCTAAGAGAGAGAAGAAATGCAGAGGAAACTGAAGATTAGAAAGCGTAAAATTTGTATATTTGAAAAAAGATTATTAAGATGGCTTTAGAACTAAACTTTACAATTACTCAAGATGATAATTGTGACAAGTTAACTTTTATAGAAACAACAGGAGCGTATTCTTCTCCTGATAACGAAGGGGGGTACGGTACTCCTAACCCTCTTTTTTCTGAAATAGGATTTACACAGTTGATTGTTGAGTTACCTGATGGTAGTACAAAATATGTGAAGAAAGGTTACACACCTACTTCAGGTACATCTCCAAACGGTACTTACAATATTGTTCCTGACGATATTGATTATACAGGATTTCCTAATGGAGTTTACAATATGGAGTTTGAAGCTTATCTTAATGTAAGTACACCTTCAGGAGGTTTAGTAAATGGTACTAAATATGCAGTAGTTGGTGGAACAATAACTTACGGTAGTTCTAACTATGAAGATACTGATGTATTTACAGCAGGTTCTGTAGATACTTATACAGTTGTATCAGGTGCTCCTTTAATACTACCATTAGAAGCAACAAAGAATTGTAACGTATTAATATACTGTCATCTAAGAAGCTGTTTAAGAAAACTAATGCTTGAAAGATGTACTTCTGATTGTGATTGTAAAGAAACTCTTGGAGATAAAGTCTCTGAGTTAGTAATAGATTTTAACGCTGCTGTTTTAGCTTTTAATAATCAAAACTATAAATGTGCTTCAGACACTATAGCAAGATTAGAGAAAGCTTGTGGTGGTATTTGTAACGATTGTAATTGTTAATTATGGCTAAGAGTATTGGAAATGTAGAATTATTAGCAGCAATCGAAAAAAGAATGGTTGCATTGATTTGCACAAAGAATGACTGTTTATGTAAAGGTTTGCCTGTAGATAAAATAAACAAAGATTTAAAAGTTGTTTATGGATATTGGGCATTGTTTAAGGATTGTAGTTTAACTGATGAAGAAATAAACTGCGTGTATAATGAAATGGGGTCAGGAATTAGTTGTGAAACAGCAGAACCTATTTATAGATATTTTTATAATAGAAAATAAAACAATATGGACTTTATAGTAAATCCCCCTGTAAATTCTTGCCCAACGTCTTCATCAAGTAATGGAACTACTGTTACAAGTGGTTTAACTTATGATGGTGGAACATTATCATGTTTGGGTATTAATTATAATGCAAACTTAAATACAGTATTGAGTGCTATTAATTCTGCTGTATGTAGTTTACAAAGTAGTGTTTCAACTAATATAACTAATATTAGTACAAATACTACAAACATTTCTAATTTAACTACAGTTGTTAATAATTTAAACTCGTCTGATTTAGATATATCAGGAATTACTTGGTCTTGTATATCTCCTGCGAGTTCATCTCTTAACGATGCGTTATCTGCGTTAGAAAATAAGATATGTTCTTTGTCTTCAAGTTCGTCATCTACTTGCCCTGATGATGGTGCAGGTAGTGGTCAAGTATTAGATTACTTTAGACCTGAGTACGCTAAAGCTTTTGTACATGAAAAAGCAAATAAGTTTCAACTTTCAGGATTCGGTACAGGAGTTTGGACTATGGCAGAGGGTACTACTACAGACCCAACAGGTTGTACTAAGGTAACATCTGCTGCTTCTTATGATATTACTTCAGGTACATATACAAATAAAGAGATTTGGGTAAGAAATAGTTTTACTGATGGTATTAAATACTACGTTCAAAACACAGGAGACCCTGAACCTGCTGATGTTCTTGACGAAGTAAAGCTTTACAAGTTATCTACTGATGGTGCAGGTACTGTATCTTTAGCTACAGACCAAAGAGAGTATGCTCCTTACGATGAAACAATCTTTAGGAGTAATACTGAATTAAGTTCTTTTATTGGTGCTAATAGTATTACTGAAACTCAGTTAGATTTATCATCTATACTTTCTTACGATTCTACTTTTACTGTTACAAACCCAACTGATATTGTACATAAAAGCTATGTAGATACTCAAATTGCTTCTATTGGTTCTTCTGTTTGGACAGACCTTGGTGGTGCTTCAGGTATTTACTACGATGCTTCTCCTGTAGGTATAGGAACAAGTTCTCCTGCTGCAGGTACAGACTTACACGTATTTGGTGTTTTAAGATATACTGATGGTAATGAAGGATTAGGTAAGTGGTTACAGTCAGACGCTAATGGAAACGCTTCATGGGAAACCTTAGACATATCTATCTCTGTAGAAGATGAAGGTGCTCCTGTTGGAACTTTTAATACATTCAACTTTATAGGTGCAGGTGTTAACGCTGTTGATGCAGGTGGTGGTAAAATGGATGTTACTATTTCAGGTACAGTATCTACGTTTAACGACTTGGCTGATGTAGCTGTTGCTTCTTCTCTTACTTATGATACTTTATTTTACGATGGAGCTAATTGGGTTAATTCATCTACAATTAAGAATGATGGTACGAGTGTAGCTATAGGTAATCCTACTTCTATTGACGCTACTTTACATTTAAAGTCTGCATCAGGATTAGCATTAAAGATTGAAACAGCAGGAGGTATCGCAGCAGAAATAAACTCTGCAGGAGTATTGGATTACAAAGAGCAATTCAAATATACATTTACTAACGGTGGAGCTTCTCCATTAGGTGCAGGTAAGGTTCTTACATCAGACGCATCAGGAAATGCAACTTGGGAAACTTTTACTTCTATTTCAGGTACAGGTTTAGCAGGAAGGATTGCTGTATGGAACGGTACTAACTCTCAAACTTTTGGTCTATTAAGAGATGATGGTTCTACAGTAGGTATTGGTGTTACTCCAAACGCTAATATTGCTTTAGATGTTTACTCATCATTATTAATACAATCAATAAGAGGTGTTAACGCTTTATCTTCATCTTCTGTTAAGAAAGCTGTTGAAGGTACAGCATTAGGTTCTAACGGAACAAACATTGCAGGGTACTTTAATTCTTACAATGGTTTAAATAATTACTCTGTACAATTAAAAGATGGTACTGAAACAATTGGAGGGGGTAGATTCTTGAAAGATGTAGGAGATGGTAAAGCTAATTGGACAGATATTACTGAGTCAGATATAGTAGGATTTGGAACTTACGCTAAAGTAGGTACTTATACAGATGGTTATGTACCAAGATGGAATGCAACATTAAATACTTTACAGAGTGGCTCTATTAGAGATAATGGATTAGGTACTATTGGTTTAGATGGAACAGTTCCTTCGTCAAGTACGGTAATTTTTGCTACTACATCTAAGCAAACAGGTTTACAGATAAACAGTACATCAACTTCATCTATTGTAAGAGGAGCAAGTTTTCATCTTTCAGGTATTTCAACTGCTTCTACAACAACAGTTAATGGTGTTAGTATAAATATTGGAAATGGTAGTAGTGTAGCTAATGCTAATATTGGTGTTTTATCTACACTTACAGGTACACTTACAGGTGTAACTAACAAACAATATGGTGTTTACTCAAAAGTTAATATTGATAGTTCATCTGATAATGTTGGTGGATATTTTGAAGTTTCAAACGGTGGTTCAGGAAACGCTTACTCTCTTAAATTAGTTGATGGTTTACAGGCAGCAGGAAAAGTCCTTACTTCTGATGCAAATGGTAATGCTTCTTGGCAAACACTCTCAGTTAGTGGTATCTCTGCATTAGTTGATGACACTACTCCACAGTTAGGTGGTACTTTAGATGCTAATGGTAATATAATTGACATGGGTGTTAATACTATTACTGACGCTAAAGTAGGTCAATGGGATACAGCTTATTCTTGGGGAGACCATTCTCTTGCAGGTTACGCACTCGTTGGTAGCTATACTGCAGGTGTAATTCCTAAATGGGATTCAACTACTAATACTTTAGTAAATGGAATGATTCAGGATGATGGAGATAAAGTTATTATATTTAAGAATTTAGGTGTTCATACAACTGGTTCTAAACAAACTTTTCAAGTTTCAGGTTTTGTTTCTGATAATGATTTGTCATCAAGATTATATTCACCTATAAAGAGTCAATTAAGTTTAACTGCACAACCTACAGTTACAGGTACATTTTCATCAATACACGCTGTTACAGGTAGTTTTTTAAGTACAACTGCAGATTCATTAAATGGGTATTCATTAGACTTTTCTACTCAATACAATCATAGTCTTGCAAATGGTTTTCATATTAGAATGTTAAGAGTCTCTACAGGAGATACTGTAAGTACAGTTTCAGGTATTAGAATAGAGCCTTTTAGTATTCAAGGTACAGCAACTAATGTTTATGGTATATACCAAGTAGGTTCTGAGCTTAATAGGTTTGGTGGTAATATTATGAGTGATGGTCAAATCTATTCTCCTCAATACTCTGTAGGAGTAACAACTAACGCTGCTACTTTTAATTGTGATTTTGGTAACAGTATGGTCTTAGATTTGACTGCTGCTACAGCAGATATAACTTTAACATTTACTAATATGGTAGCAGGTGGAACTTACTTCTTAAAGGTTATTCAAAAAAATGCAAACTTTGTAAATATTGGAACTTATACAGTATCAGGAGGTTCTGTTAAATGGCCTTCAGGTACAGCACCTATTATTACTACAAGTCCATTTGCTTTTGATACTATTGTTTTTTATTATGATGGTACTAATTTACTTGGAAATTACGCACAAGATTATCAATAAGATATGATACACTTAGGACAATTTTTTAATCAAGGTTCTCGAGCAGGAAGTGGTGGTGGATGTGCTACTATTGTAGGAGCTACCACTTCTGCTATTGTTAACGGTACATCAAACAGTAATGATATTCCATTTGAAGCTTATTGGAATTATTCTGTATCAGGTATTATACTCTTAGCAAGTGAGCTTGGTTCTGCTAAACAATTTACAGGTTTACAAATAGAAAGAACTTCAGGTACAGCTATTAGTCAATTAAATCAAACTATACAGTTGATGCACGTTACTGAATCTGAAATGAATCTTTATCCTGCTGTTGATTTATCTGACCTTACTGTCTCTGATAGAACTACGTGTTACACAGGTTCAGTATTTTTAAATAGTTCAGCAGGATATTACACGGTAAATTTTGGTACAAATTTTTGCTACAACGGTACAGATAATGTTGCTATCTTATGGGAAAATAGAGATGGTGCTTATACATCATCATATCCAACATTTGAGACAAGAACTAATGCAGAAGACTCTAATAGAGGTATGTGGGATTACAAGGACTCAGGATACGGAGACTTAGTACCTGCAAGAATTAGTAGAAGATATAACGTTAAATTTTTATACTAATGGATTTAGAAGGATTAGAATCAGATTTTAATATTTACGGAACTAAAGAACTCTTACAGAGTAATGGTTTTAATGTAGATTTAATCTATACAGGATGTACAGAAGATAAGTCAATATTAGATGGTTTATTAATATCTTATGCTACTACAGGGTACGAATATTTACATTCTGATTTAATAGATGGAAAATATAAAGCACAAATAAAATACACTTAAAATGTTAAAAGAAATACTACAGGAAATAGGGTTTAATATAGGTATATCTGTAGCAGGTTTATTTGGTAGTTTATTACTTATAGGTAAACAAGCCACAGCAAATTTAAGAAATACCTTTTTTTCTATTATATCAGGTGTAGCTTCAGCTAATTATATCACACCTGTTGTTTTAGATATAAGTAAAATTGATATAGAATATCAGATGTCTGTAGCATTTATATTAGGATTTTTAGGTTTAAAAGGTGTAGAATTTATTACAAACAAATTTTTTAAAAAACAAAAAGATGGCAGCAATATTGATTAATGCGTTTTGTAACGTAGTTATTTGTTTAAGTGTAACAGCTTTTATAGTATTTGTGTTTGGTCGTTTGGATTTAACAGCAAAATTTGGTATAATTCAAAGATGGATTGTTAAAACAGGACTTTCATTAGTAGCAGCAGGAGCTTTATTTAACTTTATTACTCTTAGCAATCCACCATTTACAGAGATTGTTATGAATGTAGGATTAGCAATATTGTTTTTATGGGCAGCTATTTTTCATTATACACATTTTGTTAAGAAGAAAAACAAGTAGTAAAAACTGTCGTAAAAAACAAAATAGTTTGTACATTTGTAATAATCCATAAATTTTAGTATATGGATAGAAAAACTAAAAATACTATGAGCGATTCATTAAAAAACTTTGTCTCTGATTCTATACAGAGTTTAGGGCAGAGTCCTATACTGAAAGGTGTAGTTCCTACGGTAGCAGGAGCAGGGATTACCTTGATTGAAAGCTTAGAGGTAGGTTTAAGAATAACTTCTGTTAGTCTTGCTTGTATTATTGGTTTTTTAACAGTTTATGTTAAAGGAAAAGAAGCTTTGAAAATATATAAAGAGTCAAAGAAAAATAAAAAGTAAATTTTAAATGTTTAAGTAATGAGTGAATTAAAAAACAAAGACATTCTTGTAATCAATGAATCATTGTTGTACTTGAATAACATGAAGACTGCAGCTTGGTATCAAATTAGCAAAAACCTTAGAGCTGTTAAAGGTGCTTTAAAAGAAATCAATGATTCAAAAGAAGATTTGATTAAAAACCTTTCTAAAAAAGATGAGAACGGTCAACCAATCTACGAGGGAGAAGGAGTAGATAGAGCTGTAGTTTTTGAAAACCCTGAAGAAGCTAACCAAAAATGGTATGAGATTCTAAATGATGTAGCACCAAATATTGAGTGGTACAAATTCAATTTTGAAAAATTTGGAGACGTTGAATTAGATGCTCTTGCTATTGAGCCTTTGATTGACGTTTGTTTAATAGAAGATTAAATTATGGCACGAAATGGATTAGCAGGTAGTACGAAAGGTACAAGTAAGTCGGCTCGTTATTATCAAGCTAATCCAAAAGCTCGTGCTGTAAAAGACAAATACAACACTAAATACCATAAGCAGAAACGCTCTATAAAATACAGGACTCTCTTAAATAAGAAGAAACCTGCAGGAGATGGAATGGATAACGCACATTATGGTAATGGTGGAAACACTAAGCGTATGTCATCTTCTAAGAACAGAGCTAATAATAGACCTAAATACAGAGCTACTAAAGCTCCAATGAAATCATTATTAAAAAAACGTAATGGCTAACATAGAAGATGTATATAGGAAGCTGTTAGAGTTACAACAAGAACTTGTACAAATAACTACTGTAGGCTTAATTGAACAAGCTAAAGAAGTAAAGCAAGATGTTATTATCAATGAGCTTCAAAATCCTACAGATTTTATCTATCAGATATCAGCAGGAGAGAGAGATGGTTATATACCGTGGAATAAATTTGGTTATAACTCTGATATTTCTGCTGCTAATCAAGAAGTAATATGGTCTCATTCTAACGGTTGGTCTTTTTTAACTACTCCTTCTACGTTAGAAATTGTTTCTACAAGTTCTAATGATACTTTGTTAGGTACAGGTGCAAGGACAGTTAATATAAGTGGTATAAACCAAAATAAAGAAATTGTAAGTGAGGATGTAGAGTTGGATGGTATTAATCCTGTTACTACACAGCATCAATACTTTGGTGTTAATAGAATAGCTGTTACTTTATCAGGCTCTCTTAACGACAACGATGGTATTATTACTGCTGCTGTCACAGGTTCTCCTACTAATATACAAGCTGAGATACCTGTAGGTGCAGGTATTACTCAACAAGCTATTTTCTTTATACCTGCAGGTTATATGTACCAAGCTAATTGGTTATGGGCAAACGTAGCTCGTACAGGTGGTAATCAGATTCCTACTGTTACTATTTATATGTATCACTACTCTTACTTAACTAACACTAAGAGAGAGGTGTTTAGAGCTAAGATAGATGGTTCAGTTGCTAACTCAGTTGATGTTACACCTCCACAACCTTTTGTAGTGCCTGAGCAAGGGGTTATGTGGGTAGAAGCTAAAACAGATAAAGATTCTACAGAGGTTCAAGTAAGGTTCTCAGGTATATTAAAAAGTAATTTAATTTAAGGTTATGAGTAAGTTTAGATTATCAAAAAGAAGTTTAAGTAGATTAGAAGGTGTACATCCTTTATTGGTTGTATGTATTAAGAAGGCTATAGAGCATCCTGCTTGTCCTTATGACTTTGGTATCCCTCCTTATGGTGGGTTACGTACTGTTGAAGACCAACAAGAGCTTTACGCTAAGGGAAGAACAGATTTCTCTACGCATAACAGACCTGTTACATACGTAGATGGTATTAGAAAAAAGTCTAATCATCAGGCTAAAAAAGATGGTTATGGACACGCTTTTGATATTTATATCTTTGACCATGAAACTAAGAGAGCTTCGTGGAACGTAGAGAAGTTAAAAGCAGTTGCCGACCATTTGATTAGAATCTCGTCATTAAACGGTATTGATTTAAGTTGGGGTGGTAATTGGACAAGATTTAAAGATTATCCACACTTTGAAATAAAAAGTATTAAAGATGAGAAAGAAGGAT
>Ga0208898_1000913_pt1 | contig 21119 bp, 30 predicted proteins | sample VirMetDEL_Mar_4_FD_184513 | JGI IMG/M metagenome (GOLD analysis project Ga0208898, IMG submission 184513) | Aqueous microbial communities from the Delaware River and Bay under freshwater to marine salinity gradient to study organic matter... | ecosystem: Environmental > Aquatic > Marine >...
GCATATATGCGGCAAGATCAACTTCCAGATCGGTAACGATACGGCGGGCCATCGGGGCCAGAATTTCGTCAAGCTGATCCAGTTCCAGCGCTTCTTCTACGTTGCCCCATTCGGTAGCTACGGTGAAGTAGTTCTGGACAGTACCAGTTGCCTTACCAGCGATGATGTCAGACTTGGTTGAAGAACTGATGTCACCACCAGCGGTGCGGATTGAGTTGTAATCATGCGGACGCTTGAAGTCAACAGTTGAGCCGCTGGAAGGATTAAACTTGCCAGACAGCAACTGCGTGTCAACGGTCTTGGTTACAACGCGATTGCTTTCAAACGCATCCAGAAAGACGCGAGCGACTTTCCGGGTTACGTTACTATTAAGATTGTTAGCCATTGTGAGTCACCTCTATTCAAAAGTGGCTCCTGACGGCCCCCTTGGCTTGGGGGATATTCCTGCGCCTTGCGGCGTTTCAACAGGGTCTGGAGCCTGATTTACCTTACGTTTCAGGGCAACAGCCTTTGGCTTTATCTCGGTAGCGATTCTGATCGCCGCCTCCATCGGGGACAAGTTTCGGATGTTCTCAAGTTCCATCAGATTCTGCGATAAGTATTTGGTAATCAGTGGGCCTTGCTCATCCTCAATAATGAAGTTGACCAAGTCGTTCTGAATACCAAAATTACTGACCGTGGCTCCAGCCACTTGCAGTTCTTCTGGCTTGATACCCATCTTGGTTGCCCGTGATGCGTATGCGGCAATCTTGCCGTTCAAAGCCTCTTGCTGTTGTAGGCGCTTCTCCTCTGCCATACGCTCTTGCTGTTCATACAAATAGCGCTGTTGGGCATCGAAAGCGGCGGCCTGCTTTAACCGCTCGTCCCTTTCTGTTACCGCTCGCTTGTATTCCTCATCGGATATAGAAAACGGGTCTGGCATCTCTGGAACTTGCGGGCGCTGTTCCTTCGGCATCTGTTGCAGTAATTTTTCCCGCTCACGCTCTAGTGCCTCTGCCCTGCGCTCGGCCTCCCGAAACTTCAGGGTTTTTTCAGCAATAGCCTGATCGAAAATTCTCTGCTGTTCTTCCGAAAAAACAACTTTTTGTTTCTGGGTTTCCCCAGACCCCGGTGATGAGTCGGAATCAAGACCTTCGTCTTGATCTTCAGCCTCTTGCGTATCCTCAATCTCAACTTGATCTGAGTCGGATTCTTCAACGTAATCGTCTGGTTGCATCTCTGCCATGATTTTGCCCTTTGTAGGTAAATGCCGTGAATAAGGTCACGTTCCTGCCGTGGATAAGGCCACGTTCCTTCTGCTAGTGTATCACCGTCTACAGTGACACAGCAATACTGTCAATTATTCTTTTCTTGACGTTGTCCTGATAGTGCGCTACCGCCAACCAAGCTACCGCCAGCTATGCCAGCCAAGATATCGCTGGAATTCTTTTTGGATGGGTCAAATTTCGCATACGTTGATCTGATTCGAGATTCGTAATCGGGGAATGTGATTATATGCTGGGTGTCTGGGTTCACTCCGGCCATTGACTGCCCATAACTGCGGCCAGTTCCAAATTTGGTGTCCACCGTATTATCTATAACGCCCTCATACCCCAAATTCTTAAGAACTTGAGCAGATATACCACCGGGTGACACCATATCCCCTGTATAGTCATCATAAGCATCTGTTATGTGCCTTCTGATTGAGTAATCGAGATCGCTCAAATCAAGTTGACCATCAGCCAAATACTCAGAAACATCCGACATAACCATTTCAATCTGATGGGTTGACTGATATGCATCGGTGTCTGAAATCGCATCGTAAACCTTCTGATATAAATCATCTGATGCCTCATTGAGCGCCTCATAATACTCATCGCTGTAAGGTGTTAAACCCTTTGTGCCAGACAAATCAATGTCCAGAGTAGTGCTGTCTGGCCCGCCAATCACTGCATACTTTTCGGTGTTGATTCGCAGGGGATAAACAATCCCTCCTTCTGCGTCACCAACAAGCATTTTCCTTGCAATAGCTTCAGCGACACCCGCCTCATCACGGTTATAATCTTCGAGTGTAAATCCATACTCAGAAAGCAGTTCATCTGGATAATCAGATAGGGCATCAGCAACACGCTCAGACTCTGTTTCAATCCTGCCTGTCAGGTCAGGCCCAACACCTGCATAGTTTGTATTTACATCGTCTATGCTAGTGGATGCGTATGTACCTCTACCCCAATCGTTCTCTGGATTTGAAATGTCGCCTCTAAATCTATCTATATCGTGAGTTGATCCGCTGTATGCCTCCGTTGTCATACCCATCTGGTCAGCCCTCTGCATCCTTGCGTCATAACTCATGTCTAAGTCGTTTAGGGCTGAACGCGCCAATCCCTGCGGGGCTGGTGGCTGGATGTCTGCCGGGCTTCTGATCAACTTTGTAACAGCAGACTTTAACTGCGGGGTTATGTCGTAATTGCCAGCATCTTCCGAAAGCACTGTAGATATTGCCTGCGCCGGGTTGTCAAATCCCAGCCCATCTTCTTTCCAAAGCGCCTTTACAAGATTCTTGACATTACCCGGCAGTTCTTTCAGTGACTCTGGAGTCATCAATTCTTCCCAGCTAATGTCATAAGAAAATGGCCAAGATTCGCGCACCGCACTTAGCGTTTCGTCAAGATCATATCTGTTCATCTTGGAGAATCCGCTAACAACTGCTACACCAGTTCCCAGCTTGCTACCTGATGCGAGTATGTTTGAGCTGCCGCGCTGGGCTGGGTCGAATGCTGCGCTGGTTGATCGGATGTTTTTTGGGTCAAATATCAAAACCTCACCACCAACTTCTCTTCCAGTAAATCCCCTCTCCGCAAGCACATCGTTTGCTCTTGCTCTCCACGCCCGAACCGCCTCACTTCCAGTTAAATTTGGCATTTCAGATCTAGCAACATTGTATGCGTCATCAAAATCCTGAATCCCAGCAAGCTGCCCTCTGTAATTCAGTGGCATTGCTATTGCTTTGCTTTGGTCAACATATCTTTCACCATACGATGGTATTGGCGATGCATAAACCCCAGCGCCCAGTTTTCCTTCGGTAGACGGTATAAATTCTTCAATATCTGGCGCTTCCGTCCAGTGATATACGGGCCTGTCTGGGTTCCAGTCGCCTTCTACCGCCCTCTGCATGCGTGCTGCGTGGGACATGTCGAGATCGCCAGTCTGGGGGGTCAGTCTGGCATTCTTACTACCAACCATACCCAGAACAACTGATCCCGGCGTTGCCGCCCTGACAGCCTGCACTCCTGCTGGAGCGCCACCTACCATAGCGATAGTCGGATCAAACTCTGTGACCCCCCCTGTCTCTGGGTTGTATGCTGTGCCACCCAAAGCGGCGGCGGTGTACTGGTCTTTAAAAAGTTCCTCTACACCTCTAAGCGCAGTCTGGACAGTTTCAGTAGCTTGTTCCCGGTTATTGCCAATGTCGTAGAGGAAATGCAACGCGTTTTTCAGGCCACGGTACAATGGTGAATAGGTGGGGTCACGTTCAGGCTCGCCGTACTGGGCTGGGACAGTTCTGATCTCGACTGCTGGGCCACGCCGTGTTTCTGTGTAGCCCTCAACCAACTGTTGCTCTGGCGACAAGATTTCACGGCGAACAGGCATAAGAAAGCCAAACAAGCCTTCCCCGCCGTATTCGTACTGTCTCAATGCAGACTGTTCAGCCATCAGCCCTGCCCACGGTAAGCCTTGTAGCTACGCTTCTGATGCTTGCTCATGGTGCTGTGCTTTCGCGCACCGTGGCCTATGGACGTGCCTTTCACGCCCTTGCCTTCCTGCATCAGTTCGTAAGTGTTGCGCTCGGTTTTCTTAGCCACGCCTGAACATTCCTATCATCGGGTTAGCCAGTTCCTGCGCCTTCTTGACGTTATCAAGCTGGACGCCTTCGGTCTGGACACCTTCCTTCGTGATCTTGGCTCCAGCTTCCTGCGCCTTGATCTGGGTGTTCATGCGGTCAGTCTGGGCTTTGAATACGTCAACCTGATTGTCGGCCTGATCGTTCTGGGCAGACATCTGGGCCTTCTGAGCCTCAAGCTGTAGCTTCATCTGCTCATTCTGAACCTTCGCCTGCTCGATCTGGGCGCGAGCCATCTCGGCCTGACCCTTCATCATCTCAGCCTGCGCCATGATGCTTGCCGGGTCTTGCTGTTGACCCTGCTGGGCCATCTGCTGTTGCATCTGGGCCTGTTCTTCATCGGTCATCTGAGAGGCCGGGATCATGCCGGCCTTCAGCATCTGATCACGCTTGCGTTCAGCAATCTGGTCAGCAGACGGGGTGTTGATGTTTTGCATCATGATGTCCCCGGCGATTTGCATGATGGACGGGTCAACCTTCGCCATCTCGATGATCATTTCCAGCGTTTCCTGCTGGCGGTTCTTGAAGCTGGGGCCAGCCTTACAAATCACATCGTACACGCCCTGCGACAAGTCGTTCAGGGTCACGATCTCGCCTGTGGCGTTGTCAATGACGCGCTGGTTGATGGTTTCCATGTCGTAGGTTTCATCTTCGTACAGGACGCGCATGGTGCGCTCGGTGTCGTAAACCTTCGGTATGGAATCGACAAGAATCTTGCCTGCGGCGGCAATGGCAAACTGCACGGCCTTGTTGTATTTGTAGGTGGAGTTGTCGCCTTTGTTCTGCAACGCGCGAATAGCCACGCCCGACTGAAGGCCGGGGTTGTCACCCATGTTGGCGGCAAACATTCCAGCCGAATAGCCAATCATACTGCGCATGGCTTCGGAGATTGTCCGCAGGCCGGGGTTGATCTGTGCGCCACCGTTCTGCTGGGGCGGGGCCGGGGATTCCGGGTCTACGTTGTAGAACTGCACCGGATCGGAGTTGGTGTTCAGGGTGGACAGCGAATCCTCATGGCCTGCCGCCTGCGCCAGAGTCATCCAATACTTAGCCCTTGGGGCCAGTGCGCCTTCTTCAATCTCACGGCTCATGGAGTAGTTCAGGACACGCTGGGGGTCTAGCAGTTTCTCAACCACGCCCCAGTAGATTGTCTTGTTCTCGAATATCTTAAAGTTGCCATACATCGGCACAATGGGGATGCGGTTGAACACAGTGTCGTGGTCATCTTCCAGCCAATCCTTCGCGTCAAAGAACCGGGAGCAGACTTTGCTGACCTTGCGCTTGCGGCGCTTGATCTCAGTCACGCCAACCATTGCCATATCATCGACAACCTTCTCGTAGTCCTCATTGACTTCGTAGGTCTGGCCGTTGGACATCATGACCAGTTCGCGTTCCTCTTTTTCAACGTACAGCAACTCACCGATAACAACGACTTCAGCTTTGTCGTAATAGGCATCGCCGTCCCGGTCATCAGGGACAGACTCGCCCTTTGCTTCAGGCCAGCGGCGCTCAAACTCATCCTTTGCCACGGCGTGTAGGACGAATGCGTAGCGGCTGTCGCTCTTGTCTTGACGCTCTGCGGCAGGGTCAAACCAGACCCGGTCAATGGCATTGCCGATCTTCTCAATGCAAAGGTCTTGGTCAAAGGAATTATCGTCAACGTACTTCTGGCTCACACGAAACGCATCGAATCCACATACGATCATGCCTCTAGCGGCACTTGAATACACTTCTTTAGCGTTGGACATATTCTCGATGTTTCGGATGATCCCGTCATACGTCAACGCAATGTCCTTGGTTGCGTTCCCACCAGCGGGTGATACTCGGATGTCAAAGTCTGCCTGCTCGATCTCACCGGCAACCTGATCCACGATGGGGCAGACCATGTCGAAAGTGTAGCGGGGCTTGTTGATATTGGCGTTCCACCAGTAGGGTTCCCACTGGCCGTCACGCTTGTCGATGAACAGGTGCGCCTCACGGGCGCGTTCGCGGTTGTCGTGGTCAGCGTCCTGTGCCGCCGACAGCATATTCATTACCGACTGATGATCATCATAGCCGTATGCTTTTTCATCGGAGTCGCGTTCTTCTTTGCGCTCCGACTTGCTTTCTTCGTATTCGTAATCATCAGCCATGATTAGCCCATCCCGTGAAATTTATTTTTGCCACTTCAGCCTTCTTATGTTTTGGCGAAAACATACTCATCATCAGAGCGTCGCCCATATTCGGCGATGGCAGTTCGTATGGTTTCTTAGCCATGTCAATCTTCGACATTATCTGGATTTTACCATTATTGCTACGCTTTTGTGGAATCCTACATACTTCTGACCGTAGTTGATCAAGATTGTCGATGTCAGACGACAGTGATATTAGTTCGTCCGGGTCAATGTATTGCTTCTTCTCAACGGCTCGGTAGGTGGACTCGAACCGCTCGCGTAGCTTCCACCAGTATTGCGCCCGCTTGTTCACGAACGTGTCTTTGTTGGTCTTGCTGTCCTTCCCGCTGTACGGCGAGTTCGGGTCATCAGGTGATTCCGATCCCCGGAACATGAAGCGCTCGATCTTGGTGTTCTCAAGTTCTTGGTCAACCTGACGCTTCAGGCTGATGCCCAACCCGTCACAGTCCCAGACAAACCAATCTGCGCCGTCACTGCGGCATCGGTCAAGCGCCCAATCCATGCCTTCGTTGCTGTCTCCGGTGATCTTCTCGCATACATCCAGCACGACTGAGCCTTTGCGCACTGCATAGCCCTTCGAGTCTCCACCCTCATCGCTGGGGTCATGGCTGGCGATAACTGCGCCTGTGGCCTCAAAGCCCAGCTTCTTATGAGCGTCTATGGCGGCATCGAACCACTCTACCGGGATTATCGAGTCCTCAACGGAATCAAGATACTCACCCTCCCAAATGTGGTTATACATGGCTAATGACATAGTCTGCTTGTCGTGCTTGCGCTCGTCATCTAGCACTGCTGGGAAAAATGGGTTGTCCGAATGGTTCAGCATCACTATGGTGTGAAGCTCGTCCTCATAGTATCCGTCCCGGCGTAACTGCTTCTCAAACGGCTTCAGGAACCGCTGGCTGAACGCATCAGCCGAACTGCGCGGGTTAGCCGTCATCCATATCTCGGAGCCTTCCTCACGTAGCGTTGGTGTCAGAGCTTTCAGAGAGTTGAAGCTGATGGTTTGCGCTTCCTCTACCCAGAAACGATTGAAGCCATACATGGATTTGACCCCCTCAGGGTTCCTTGCAAGACCTCTAAATTTAAAGGCCACGTTGCCGTTGTAGAGTATCTGGTTGTTCTGTACCTCAAAGCCGGGAAGGTTTAACCGCTCTATCTCTCCCGCCAGTAATGCGTGTACACTGTCGTCAATGCTATTCTGGTATTCGCGGAAGCAAGCAATTTTTGAGTTTCTTGTCATGACATCCATCAGGCACAGATTTGCGATGCTCATGCTTTTCCCTGAACCCCTGCCGCCGAACGCGATACGGAAGCGGGCTGGCCTTTCTACAAAGCGCAGTAACTTCTCTGGGAGTTGCATGGTGGGCATATTTTATTCGAACACTGGCCGCTGTTTCTTCCTGCCCTTGTCCCGGTTGGCGTGGCTGTAGGCGATGGCGACAGCTTGGCTGGGCTTCTTGCCGGCGGCTATCTCCATCCTGATATTCTCTGCGATCACCTTTTTACTCTTGCCCGGCTGTAATGGCATGGTCTGCTCCCACGATTTCTATTGTCCACTTGGTATCAGTCTCGATGGGTGCGCCATCAATTCCGCTGATCTCACGGCGCTCGGTTTCCTTCCAGCCTGCTTGGGTTTTCAGGTAGAACTGGGCGGCCTGCACGTTGCCGTTCTTGGCTTCCCTGATGAGCGATCCAGCCACGTCAATGACGGCCATTGCCTTCCCCCGCCTATAGGCTTCATTTACCTCTGGCTGGTTCTGACAAATCTTGTGGAAGGTGTTGAAACATATGCCGAAATAGTCAGCGATCTGTTGCTTCGTGCATGAAGCGGCTAAGACCTCAACTTTGTCGGCTTGCTCTTTATCAAATGTGATACACGGTTTCATATGCTCCGTGATTTTATCACATCCGATAGAAGATATGTCTACCAATTTTTATTGTCGGGCGTAAATGCTTTGCCCAGTCTGGCTGGACGTAGTCGGCGTGGTAATGGGTGGCTTGGTTGGTCAGGTCTGGGTACAGGTCAAAGTAAACTCCAACCGCAATGATGACTGCCTGACCGTAGGCTTCCCGGTTGGCTATTGTCTCTGGCTTGCCGTCACACCAGTAGGTGAACTGGCACCGGTATCTTCTCTCCCCTCCCTGCTTGATTACTTCACAGGGGGTATCAGGGTATAGGTGGCTTGCCACTCTTGACATAACCACCTGCCCAGTTGCTATCTGGCCTTCGCGTGGCTCTGACCTACTCTCATGGTAGATCAGTTCAGCTAGACAAATGAGCGATTCCAGTAGCATGACAAGAGGCGCACATCCTTGTGCTACGGAGATCAGATGTTTTCAATGTATTTTTTGGTGAAGGCCATGCAGTCGTCCATGATTAGCCTGCCGTAATCCATTTCTGGCTCTGGCGTTTGGTTGCACTGGATCAGGTAGCCCTCATGCTCTGCAATCAGGTGTTCTGCATAGTGGCGAGCATTCTTGCGGATAATCCCGGCCATCTTGGCAAAGTCGTCAACATCGGCAGTGCGGACAGCGGTTGCGATTAAATTTTCTTCATCCGGGCCTTCCCAGAGTTCTCCCTTGAATTCGTAAAACTGCAGAATCCACCCCATGACCAACTTGTAGCCAAGTTCTGACGTATACAGTTCGCCATCCTTGTCGAAAAATTCTTGCACGTTATCGCTCAAAAGTTGCTTCAGTTCCATGTCGTTCCCCTTATATCATTATGTAAATCAACATCATGCCAGCTATGAAGGCCAGCAATCCAAGACCGCCAAGCACTTCGCCCATGATTTCTTTGGTGGTCATATCGCCAAACAGCTTGTTTCGCAAGTTCATTTTATTCTCCGCTGTTGTTATCGTAGTCATCGAAAATGTCATCGTGGTCACAGTCACAGCCACCAACACCGCAGGAACCGCAAACCCTTTCGCTGTAGGTGTAGGTGTCATGCTCATCGTAGTAGATATCGTTCATTTTATTTTCTCCAGTTTCCTTTAGGGTTGGGGGCCGTAGCCCCCGGTTATGATTATTTGCGGCTTCCTACTCGGTTCCCATATTTATCCATTCTTCCCAATGAGCGCCGGAGTAATCAACTTCGGGCCTCATTATTTTTAAGTCATTAAAATATATTCTTCTCATAGCCCTGTCTGTCTGGTCATGGAATGCCTGTAACTTAGAGAAAGCAGGACGATCATGTCGTATTATTTCAGGTATACTATCTTCAAATTCATCACAGAGTTCATAGACATCTCCCTCAAAATCCATTAATTGTTTATCAGTATGGTCTAATAACCAGCCTATAGCGCAATGTTTGTTGCCTATGCCATAGATGCAATCTCCAACAACATCAGTACATCTATCGCCCTGCTCTACAATCTTTTTAACTGCAAAATTTAATGATTCAGATAAGTTCATTATTTTTCTCCGTTTCAGGAAACACTCATTTGCTTCCATGATTAGTATTCTAATCCTTTGTTGACCTATGTCAATACCCGCAGGCCAAAAGATGCCGGCGCAAGTCTTTGATTTTAGTATCTTTTTCTTTTTGCGTTAGCAATATTTCGCGAAATGATGAAATTTATTACCTCTGGCGGGACAGTTTCCACTCTCACCCTGTCCAGACTCCGGGGCCAGACACCGAACTTCTTCTTGTAAGTCCACGCCGCCCAGCCGTCTTTATAGCCCTGTTCCTTTCCGTACTTAGAAAGCGATGCCATCCAGAGCGACTTGGTTTCCTTACTGACCTGCTGTGGCTTGCTGTCGTCCAGCTTGACCAGCATGGTTCCGTCTGACTCCAGCGCCTCCCTGATGGTGATCTTGAAACCGCAGACACAGGAAAGCCCCTGCATGATCTTGCCGCACCGGGGGCAGTCCCTGACCACATCGTCCTTCTTTTCCTTCTTCTCGATCTGGCCTGCTTCGCTGAAGCGCTTTTCCTTCATGTCCAGTTCAGATGGCTCCATCAGGTGCGCAAAGCCGAACCTGTTTACGTTGCCACTATGATCAAGATAGATGCCATAGGGTTTGTCAGGGTGGGTACGTTGGATTCTGCCCGCCCGTTGCTGGTACGCGATGGCTGACTTCGTGCCGTAGCAATCAATCAAACATCTGGTCTGCGGGCTGTCGTAGCCTACTCCCAGCAACTTAGAGCAGGACAGTATCTTAAACTCGCCGGCCTCATGCGCCCGGTAGATTTCTTTGCGTTCCTTCTCTTTGGTATATCCGTCAATATGGCGGGCTGGGATGCCGTGATCGTTGAACATCTTGACCATGAACTCGGAATGCTTGATGCTGGGGCTGAAAGCGATTGTCTGGGCGTTCTCGCCGTGTTCAAGCCAGTTCCTGACGATGTCCCCGGTCAGCTTGTCATCGGCCTCTACAGCCTCTGCCAGAGCGTCCGGATCATAGTCTGATCCCCCCGTTCCCAGCGCCTTTGTTCTCAGCTTGCTTACGTCAACGCTCCTGCCGCCATAATAGTGTACGGGGGCCAAGTAACCCTGCTCCAGCAACTCCGCTTGGCGCACCGGGACGATCATCTTATCCCAAATGAGTCCCAACCCTTTACTGTAAGGCGTGGCTGACAGGCCGACAAAGTGCATCTTGGGGCCGTCCCACTTCGCCATCATCTCGGTTAGAGACTTCCACGGGACATGGCACTCATCCCAGATCGCTAGTTCAAAGTCCAGCCGGTCATAGCCACGGCGTGTTATCGTTTGTACAGAACAAATCTGCACTGGGGCTTTGGGATCAGCCGCCCAGTGATCGGCCTGCTGGACACCATAGTGGATGCCCCATTCGTCAAAGACTTTGAGCGTCTGGCTGACCAGCCGAACCCTGTCGGCAAAGAAAGCCACTTTGCGGCCACTGTCCATAGCCTGCTTGGCCATGAAGGCCGCAGTGTGTGTTTTTCCGAAACTACAGCAAGCCGCCAGCAGAACCTTTTTGTGGCCCTCCCTGAAGGCTTCGCGGATCATTTCGATTGCTTTTTCTTGGTGTTCTCTCAGTTCCATGTTTTCTCCAGACAAAGTTAGCCCATTTTCTCCCGCGAAAGTCCAGTGGCGCTGGAGGCTCTCTCGCGTCCGGGTGACCCCGGTAGTCCGTAGACTAGATACTCATTCCCCGATCCACAGTGGTGAACCGATCTCCCGCCAGCCTTACGGCTGGGTTGCCTATCTCGCATCCCGTCCAGTTACTGGTTTCGCGGGTGCCTGTTGACATGGGCGGGTCAGCGCAGGCGTTTTGGATGCTCGATTCGCCCGTTTCCGGGGCTACATTTCAGGATATAGCTTTCCATGAGCCAGAGTTGACAGTCAGGCTTTGCCACACTGGTCAGTGGTATATGTAGGTAAGTTTGACTAGAAGTTACACAAGATGTTGTGTTGGGGGCAAAAGTGTCAGATAATTCCCCACGTCGGGTATCTGATTCTTTCGCCTACACTTCTAGTCGGATTTTAGGTATTCCCACATACCACCGACAGTTTCATTTTCATGTTTTTCTCCTTGAAAGTAAAGCAATAAGTTAGCCCCGGTAGACCCCCTTCCTGCCGGGGCTTTTTTTTCAGACCGTTCTTTCCCTTCCAATCGCTTTGTCAAATCCCTTGCAAGCTGGGCAGTACCACCCAATTCTGACCCAATCCGGTGCCTTAATTACTTCTTGTGCGGTTCCCCCGCAAGCGCATGATTTCTCTGACATTTCTCCGTGTTTTTTGTGCGTCTTTTGCATAACTTGATGATCCTCTGTAAATCGTGAATGGTATAGTGGCGGGGCCGATCATCTTGCTCCAGACGCTCCACGATTTCAAGACGACATCGGTCAACCAAGCCCTTCCGATATTCCACGACATTGCCTGAAAGATGCCTGTTACATCGGACGCACTGGGCGTGGCAGTTGTGGATGTGGAACCGTAGATGCGGAGCAGACCCCGTTGACCTGTAGTGGCCAGCGTCAAAAGCCCCGCCAAGCACTGTGGCGCCCTGTGTGGCCCCACAAGAGATGCAGGGCTTACCCCTATCCCTTACCCTTATGTACTCGTTAAACGCCTTCTGCGCCAATCTGAGCCATTCTGAGCGGGTTCTGAGTTTTTCCTTCTTCTCACGGGTTTCTTTGGCCCTGACTTTCTTGACAAACTGCTGGGCTTGGGCGCTCTTTGAATACTCGATCAAATGCTCAATTGAGCAGAAAGATTTCAGCTTGCTGTGGATCGCTTCTGATTCAGCCGTTTTCGCCCGACATAGGGCGCATCTCCGTGTTCTCATCCAGTGCGTCCCCAAAAGGCTTCACGAAACAGCGATGGTAGGTCACGCCAAGTGACACCATGAACGTGTACATCTCTTTAATTTCCTGCCGGGTGTACTGTTCCAGCCCGACTTCAAGCATTCCTTTGGCTTTGTGGACTTGATCCATGAAATCTCGTTCAATCTCCATCTTCCACCTCTATACGGCGACAAATGACAACTCCAAATAGTGCAATGGTATCAGATCGCCAACAAAAGCATACCTGCAATGAACCAACTCTTTGAAGCCGTCAACGACATCCCCCGCTTTTGCCTCAAAGGTTTTCCTGCCGGCCCACCAATCATCCTTGTCCTCCCAGCCCAGCAAAAATACTTCGTCAGATGTGCAGTATGTGAAGATGTAGGTGTCGCAGTCCTGATTCTGCTGGGAATATGGAATTCTCACCATATAGTGCAACTGGGGCTGGCCGACTGAATGCTTTGTCTTGACATCAATCTTTTGGCCGCAAACAACAAAGTCGTGATCCATGCTTGTGTCTGCAACGTAGTCAAAGTCGTGGCCCAATTCTTTCAGCCAGTGGCCGACAGCCAGTTCACCAATCGTCCCGGCGATCTGGCCTTCCCCTCCCTCTTTGATCGTTGTCTCGTTGAACTCATGGCCGGTATATTTTTTCTCGGCGTATTTTCTCCACGCATCAGCTATCTTGTAACGGATCATTTTTACCCTCCGTTGGCCACGGCACATAAACACCAAACTTCTCACCAAGATGCCGGCTCAAAACTTCGTAGACCTTCACATACTCCACGGTGTTGGGTTCCGTTGTCGAATCTTTATCCAGCATCAGTTTCTGGATCGGCTTCCAGAGATGCTCCTTCGCATTCGCCACCGTCCACGGGATTTCCGTTTCCTGTTTCAGAACGGCTTTCATGTCCAGCCCAGCATCATTGAGTTTGTGCGCAAGCTGGCCCAACCACAGATGTAATGCGTTGTTCTGTGCCGGGCTTCGCTTCTTCCCAACCGTCCATGTAAAAGTCAGGTAGTGGTTTTCCCGATACATCTTCTCCACGTTCTCAATAAACTGATCTTTTGAGAAATCGCTATTCACTGTCCACGCTTGCACCTGTCAGCACCTCCACATCAACACCAAGTTCTGCCGCAAGCGCTTCAGCAATGTTCTGTCGTACCCGCTTGGCTTTGGTGATTTGGTTAATTCTCTGCCTGCTCACACCAAGAACTCTTGCAAGATGGGCCTGTTTGATTCCACGGCGATTAATAATTTCTAGTAAATTCTGTCCAAACATATCACTACTCCAAAAGAAGGGGGCTTGCGCCCCCGACAGTTAAAACGGCACATCCAGCCCAAAGTCATCAGACTGCGTAGACTTTGGCGCTTCAGCCTGCTTCTGCTTTTGCTTCAGCTTGATGCGAACACGGGGCTTCTTGGGGTTTTCTTCCAATTCTTCTTTTGGGGTGACAAAAACATCCAAGAAATATTCAACCCCGTTGACCATTGCAGACCCGGTGAATGGCGCTTGCCAGTCCTCCGTTTTCTTGTCATTGGCCCAAGCCGCACCCTGATTGTCGTTGTTATACTCAGTCATCGCTTTCTCCTTTGAAAGACAGATAAATTAGTTGTTGGTTGATTGCCCGGAGCGCGGCATTCCATGCCGTGATCCAGACCTGTTTGATTGCCTCATCTTCATCCTGCCACCGGAGGCCAGTGGTCTGTTCAAAAATGTGCGGGAGCATATCCATCATTGGCTCCTGAAATTCTTGGATGCCTTTTTGATGGTCACACAAACCGCCGTGACGTATTCCTCAAGCAGTTCGATGTAAGCATCATTACGCTCGACTCTGGCCATGACGATCCTCATGTCCGGGTGATATGCCACGAAATCGAGCCATTTTCGGCCCGTGATCCATAGCTGGCCCTGACACTGGGGGATGTACTTGCTTGGCAGTTTGTCGTCACCATCCCTCAAATAACCCACCATAGTGGAGGCTATCGGGCATTTGATTTCCAAGAGTCCATCGTCACCCACCAAGCCGTCCGGGCTGGCTCCGCAATCCAGCGTATCGTGCAGGCACAGCCCCACTTCTTCAACGTCCTGCCCGGTAATCAATTTATAAACATCACGGGCTTCTGGCTCCAGATCAATGCCCCTCTGCATCGCATCGGTTACTGGTACGGGAATTGACTTTCCTGTAATTAGTTCAGCCACCAACTCGTTGATGTAGGTATCCGCGCCAGCCGCTGACTTCCCGGTAGGTGTAATGATGCGGTGGAAGCTGGAGGCGGTGGGTTTCCCCAGCCGCTCCATGTACCAGCCCTCTGTTCTTTGCTCATGCTGACTCAGCCGCATTGCGCACCTCCACGATCTTCTCCATCTTCTTTGCCAGAACTGAAATTGCATTTTGGTATTTACCATTGCGCAGTTCGTCCAGCTTCTTGACCTTGTAGTGCGTCATGAATTGATCGAGATCGGTTTCCGTGGCATCAAGCAGATCAAGAAGGTTGTCCATTTCATCTTTGGTCAGCGGCTTCTTGGCAACCTCTGCTTCAGGCTCTGGCAACTCCTGACCGGCGTAAATGTACAAGCCCAACCCATGCAATCCCAAGCACTTGGTCACGCATCTCATGCGAGCGTCATTGATCTGGCGGGCGTTGGGGTTGGTGATGGCGTTATTGCGGTTATCCATCACCGGGAGCCACATTGACTGCGTGGACGATTGATCGCCCTCTTTGACAGTGACCTCACAACGCACTTCCATCGTGCCATCGCTGAAGGTCTGTTCCTTCTTAATTTTGATTGAGGATTCAGGGAAATGGTTCTTCAGAACAGTGAACGCCCATGCCCAAGACAGGTAGGTCAGGTTGCCTTTCTTTTCGGTATGTTCGTTGACATTTATGGCAGAGAGGGTCTGCCAGACCTTTGCTTCAAATGACATAATATTCTCCAGTTGTTTTAGTAAAGCAGGAGAATATTATGCCTATTATTGACCTATGTCAACCGATACTTTGGTACTCACCAGTGCGAATCATGGCCGCCAGTTCTTTGGCCCGGTTGCCCACCTGATCGGCCCACCTGCTCCGCAGGAACTCGGTGGATGCGGTGTCATAGTCATCGCAGGCCATCGCCCCAAGCGCCATAGCGAAGCCCTTTAGCCGGGTGATGCCGATGTTGAAGCAGATATCAATCATGGCATCCCGGCGCACATCGTCCAACCCGGAGAACCACGGGAACTCCCGGCCCAACTCAGATGCGCATCGAGCGATGTCATTTTCCAGCAGGTAGTCGATCTCATCCTGCGACAACCCAAGACCGCCGGCGGGATCGATATTGCGCCCAACGCCAACAGTGATCTTGCCACTGGTGCATTTGTAGGCGTGAGTCTCTACGCCCTCATGTCGGCGTAGCATTTCGGTAAGTTTACTCATTTGTCAGGCTGGTGTGATGCGCCAAAATAAAAACTGATAACGGCGCTAACCAAGCCGCCCAGATATCCCAGCACCAAGTTAATCAGTTCCATCGAGTTCTGCTCTGGCGGCATGATCGTTACCATAGAAATGTATGAGCAGAAGAAAAGCACCATGATCAAGCCGATAGACTTAGCCGTCCAGTCGCGGGAGAAGTGCTTACGGGCGTCCTGCTTGTCTTGAACCTCAAGCGCAAATACGTCCAGCCCGATTTCAGCCATTCTCGATTCAAACTTCAGTTCGGCCTTCTTGATTTCTGCAAGCTGTTCCGGTGTAACTGTCTCAAACGCTGTCTCAATGGCTTTTGGAGTCGGTTCACAACCCAATACGCCAGCCAGTACCTGACCAGCCATGCCGCCTAAAGGGCCGCCCATTGCGCTACCGATGGTAGGCGCAATACCCCCGATCAGTCCTTTTAGCTTTTCAAATTTCACCAGTGCCACCCGTTTCTATGCCACGCACAAACTACACGATTATGGTTACGAACAGGACGATCATTACAACGGTTATCACGCCCAAGCAGGGATCGCAGTCGCCGTGTACCTTTTTGCCAATGCGTTCTAAAACTTCCAGCGCTTTTTGTTTGATCTTGTCCATCTTTATTTATCCTGTTTTTGCTCAAGTCTTTTGAAAATTGCCGCCAACATATCCTTAATTTCTTTGACATCTTCACGGTAATCATCCTTCTGAACATACTTGCTGTGCATTTGACGCTCCAAATCCAGCATATCAACCTTTAGCTTTTCCACCGCATCATAAACTGACCGGATAATCCAGCCCGCCAAAGTAAACGCTATGGCGGCGCTTGCGTTAAATAAAATTTGATAATCCATCAGTGCTGTTCCTGCGGCTTCAGGTTGACAACTGCCAACTGCTTTTTGGCCTTCTCATCTTCTTTAGCGTAATCCCTAATCATTTCAACGACTTCGTAAATTTCATCAGGCGTATATCTGCCTTTTGTGAAATATACAATGTTCATGATCAATTCTGTTGTGTCAAGTTTAACCAATTTTGGCATCCACTTCGTGAACAGTCTTAGGGATTTCGTGCTGTATCACTGACATTTTACCACCTTCACGGCGGTAAACAATCATGGTCATGGCATTAGCTGAATTGTAGCCCTGCGCCGAATGCCAAGAGTCTGACGGGGCCAGCGTGGCAAACCGTTCACAAATGACACCATTGTCGCATTCCTGTACTGTCTGGTGGTGATAGTGTCCCAGTAACCAGTATCGGTGGGTTGTCTCAGCCCAAGCCGTAGGCATTTCTCTGGGCATGATGGAAGCCAGCTTCTCGTTCCTGATCTTATCGCCGTGGTTAACGCCAAGTAAGGTCTTGCCCCACTGGACATAGTGAAAAGCGCCTTTCTGCTCAACAATGTTCACACGGTTGTTCTTGAAGAAGAAGCATTCCAAAGCCAATTGAATGGCCACCGCAGTATCCCAATCGTGGTTTCCACGGGCGATGACAACGGAAACCTTCTTGTGCTTTTCCAATAGCGTTTCAATGGCATAAATCAAAGTGTGCGCCGCCGCTCGCATTACTCGCTCATATCTGGTATCCATATCAACAGGTGTGCCGCGATGCGTGGTGCTATGCGAACTGTCCGAATGCACCAGATCACCAACACATACAAGCAGGGCGTTTTCTGAAGGTGGTGACAGGTCAACCAGTGTCGATATTGATTCCCTGATTTCTTTAGTTGCAATGGTTACGTCAAAATCTCTGTCTCTGGTCAGCAAGCCATCTGCCTTCATCCCGATATGCGCATCACCAATAATGATAGTTGGCATCAAGTCTTTGCTTAGTTTTTCTTTGCCGGCGTATTTCTTGGGCTTTGCTGGCGTTATCCCAGAGCATAGTTCGTCAACGAATGCTTTGAATGCGGCACGTTGGTTTTCCTGCTCCGCCTTAGTTTTTATCCAGACGGTGTTGCCTTCTTCGTCTTTGGTGAGCGTTGACTTCCCGATAATTTTTTGGCCGGGGTCAACGAATCTGGTCATGTCGCCGTGTTCTGTCCAGCCACGTTCTGCGGCCCGCAAGACAAGTCTTTCAAGCGTTGCATAGACGTTCTGGTGAGCAATACCAAGAAGTTTTGCGGCCCCGGCACAACTACCTGATTGCAGATATGCTTTGTGATATTCCCTCTGCCGCTCCGTTGCGCCAGCTACATCAAGAAATGTTTCATCTTCTGGTAGTTTGTTTTATCCATAAAGCCTACTTGTATCAAGCCGGTCATGGCAAAAATCATCGCGGTGGCAATAGCAAATCCAACGACAATAACTGCAAGATCAATCATGTCGCTGTTTCGTTTAGCTATTGCTCGCGCCGCCTCATAACGTCTTAAACGTATAATTCTGCGCTGACGCTCGAATTCCCTGAACGTATCGCCTTCCCCGCTGTAGATAAACAACTCCCTGATACGCCTATATTTCAACTGCATATCGCGGGCGTGGAGCGCCAACTCCATAGCTTCTTCTTCAATGCTTTTCTTTGCAAAGAGTTGCTTGGTGTTGGATGACTCTTGGTTTTTAATTCTAGCTTCATGTATCTGCTCGTTGGCATCAAAGAACTTCGATAGAGTACCCGCCATCTCGTGCAATTCTTTGCCGCGATCCACGCCGGCCTTTATGGCGTTGAAGGCCGCATTTGCCACGGATAACGCGGCGGCTACCTCTATCATTCTTAATTACTCGCATAAAAACTAAAATGTAACCCAGCCTGTAGTGTTGTCTTCTTGGTAAGCGTTCTCATCCCATATAGCGTTGCCATCAGGCTTTGGCAGGGGCGCGTTCCAGACAAAAGCTGTGGAGTCGTATGTCCAGCTTGCATACGGCCTCTGGTCTGGGCCTGCAGGGAGCGCGTTATTCGGGAAGCCGTCCTGTGCCGGTACGTCACGCAATGCGTTGCGGTAGTTCTGATACATGGTCTTGTCCTCATCGCTGAGTGGTGAGTCAGGAAGGATGGCCCAATCAGTCTCAGCCAGCCGTGCGTTACGCTGTGCGCGTACCTGTGCCTTCTTGTTGTTCAGGTCATTCTCTATGGCTTCAGCAGGACGGTCTATGACACTAAACGTCTGGTAGTAGGAACCATCACGTTCCTCAATAGCACCGTCAATCATTACCTGTGTGCCTGCATCAAAACTGGGACGGTCATCCTCCAGCAACTTAGCCATGTTCAAGTCAGCCAGAGCCGCATCGCTCAAGGGCAACGCAAAGCTGGTGTTAGGGTTAGCTTTTAGTATCTGCCTCTCGCTAACTATGACCCCGTTGGTGATGTCGTAATATCTCATTGTCGTTTACCTTGCGTTGAATACTTAAAAATATACTTTTCGGATGCCATGTATATCTATCTGTTACCGTGCGTTTGTGCCTTTAATATATTCAGCGGCCTTTTCTATAACTTCCGCATCATCGTTTAATAAGCCAATGGCCTGATTGCAGTTTGAGCAAAGAATCCCACGCACCTTCCCAGAAGAATGGCAGTGGTCTATTGCAAGCCTTTTCCCTTCCTGCTCTTCTGTTTTGCCACAAATCTTACAACCACCGCCCTGTTCTTCTAGCATCCTTCCATAGTCTTCTAGTGTAATACCATAGATGCGCCTTACAATTGCATCCCACCTATCAAGACCAGTCCAGTTCCAAGAACGATAATTGTCGCAATCTCGTGAGCGAATACCCTGCTTTAGATGCTTTGCGTTACGCAGATGAGTACCACCACATGATTTACATTCACATTCGTAAAGCAACGCACCGTTCTTTTCGGTCTTATCTGAAATGCCTAACACTTTGTACATCTCATCTTCATAAGCTACATACTTCGGTGAATTCCCTATTGCAATGCCTTCTCTGCGTTCCATATCAACGCCCCACGGAATACTTGAACGGCATTTCTGCGAATGCCATGTAGATGTATGAGGCTCCTGAGCCGTTAAAATTTGTGCCAGACCGTCTTAGCTTGAATCCATTTGATAAAAAGTCAAGGTCTTCGCTTCTAGCTAATTCAGCGTCGGGCTTATCTGGCTGAAGTTCTCTGCCCATATAGTTGTAAGGATCACGTTTTTCATCCCAAAGAACCCAATCACTCGTAGCATCAGTTCTTTTAATTACCACCCAAGCTGGCCTGAAGCCTGTCCAAATGTAACTACCATCTGCCGAGCCATTCCCGGTGTACGAGCCGAACTTACTGAAGCCTTCTACACTGTGGAAACAGTAGGCAACGTGTGATGTTCCGTTGTCGTTTACATAATCATAAGTGCCAATAGTAAAAACACTGCTTGTAGGAGATGTGTTATTCCAAAGTATGGAAGTTGATGACCAAGCCGCATTTAGATTTAGTCTAATCCAACCATTTTGTCCATTCCCAGAATTGGCGGCTTGAAACATAATAGGCCAATCAGAACCACCGCTTCTTGCTCTTGCTTTAACTATTACTACTTCTGGTGCTGAATTTAAACCATGCCCTACCGTAGAGTTTGTTGCGTTACCTGTGTATGTAACAATACTAATCCCCGCATCAGTGTTAGCAGACACGGTAGAGGTTATAGAGCCGTCTGTGTTGGTTACTCCAGAGCCGTTGCCTTTCCAGTTCCAAGCAACGTAATCTTCAGCGTTAGTGTTTACTGCTACGTTACTGCCAACAGAAAATCCATTAGAATTAAAGCTAGATAGTGACTGTGCATCTGTTGCTTCAACGCTAGCTGAGTTGGAGGACAAATATTTAGTTGCACCACGAACAGCATCAAACAGCATATGATTGTCAAGCGCATCTCTGTTCTTAATCCATGTGAAGTCAGGCTGGAAGTCCAGAGTGCTAATGCTCTGACTTGTGCCGTTGCCTGTGTAGAGGATTGATGCAAATACTTCTGAAGTAAGTATGTCCGAGTTCGGGCCGATAGTGGGTTCTGGGAGGTTGGCTGTGGACATAGCTACAAAGTCTGTGCTTGGCGTGTAAGTCCACTTGTCTGAGCTAGTATGGATAGTACAGGCTGAGTTGTTATAGCCACCTGCCATGATAGCCCACCCACCATCCGGCATAGCAGTAAGGAGGTCTGTGTAAGCTACGCCTTGACTAGTGCCATTTTTGAAAAACTCAATCGTCCCGTTGTCCATGTCCAAATCACAACCCATAACATCGCCAGTTGTCCACGTTGCTCCGTAAGCTGTAGCAGAGCCACCGTCCAAGTATTTAGTTGCGTTGTTTCTATAAAATCTTGAGATAGATGGATTGCCTTCTCCTACGTTAGCACCAACAACGCCGATGTATTGCTCACCGCCAACTGCATTACAAGTCTGCTCCCAATACCACTTACCGCTTGTAACAGCCATAGTGCCGTAGGCATATTCAAA
>Ga0208898_1000916_pt1 | contig 21077 bp, 30 predicted proteins | sample VirMetDEL_Mar_4_FD_184513 | JGI IMG/M metagenome (GOLD analysis project Ga0208898, IMG submission 184513) | Aqueous microbial communities from the Delaware River and Bay under freshwater to marine salinity gradient to study organic matter... | ecosystem: Environmental > Aquatic > Marine >...
TTTCCTTACCAAAAAACAATAAACAGCCAAAACTAATATGCTTAGGATTTGATTCTTGAATATTTTTAAAATGATTATATAAATCATTAGATGTTTGATCGCCTTTAGGATCTACACCAATGATGGACAAAGCATCCTGAACAAAACCGCTACAATCATACCCTTCAAGGCAATTATTACCACCCCACTTATAAGGCGTACCTAGAACAGATTGAAAAAACATCATTAAACTTTCTTTGTTAGTCATTTTATTTTCATTTAATAAACTTTTTAAAACTTGGCATATAAAATCTATCACTTATTTTCTAAAATTTCTACTTTTTTAGCTAATTCTTGAACACTTGCTACTAACAAAGGGACTATTTTAGACTGGTCGATTGCTTGGTATTCGGGTTTGCCCTGTTCGTCTACTGCATCTTTCTGCCCTGTAACTGATTCAGGAATTATTTCCTGCACTTCGTGAGCTAGAAATCCGTCTACAATTTCGTTTTTATTCTCTAAAAAATTAAACCTACTAGGCTTTAATTGCATCAATCTAGAAATTCCGTCAATAATGGGCGTAACATTCTCTTTCAGTCGATAATCTGAAATAGTTCCGTATGTTGTTCCTCCCGAGGCTACAGATATAGATCCTTTATTTACCCCATTTAATCTAAAATCTAAAACCGTTCCACCTGAACTATCGGTTCTATTAAAATAGGCAACTGTCTGCCCACTAGCCGTGGATGCAAACCAGCCAGTCGAAGAAATAACAGTACCATTCCCTGAAGTGTCGTTTGTCGGGTCGGTGTCGGTTGTATTAATTAAAACTGAACCTGAACTATCTATACGCATTCTTTCAATATTGTTAGTATGTAGCCTTATCGGACCAGCCTCTTGATTGACTATATACATCTCGGTGGAATAACTGGCAATATGGCAACCGTCACTAGACGTTGACCCTATGCTTTCGTTAGTTAGATGAATCTGTGAACCTCTAGACCCTGTGTTAGGTTGGTGTATATGCAATATACCATCATCGTATAAGGTGTTAGTCGGTGTCGGGGATGCAGTACCTAGACCTACACGCCCATTAGTTGTATCAATAAAAAATAAAGATGTATCAAAAGTCGCATCGCCGCTAACGGTTAAAGTAGATAATGTGCCTACACTACTAATATTAGGCTGTGATGCTGTTGATAATGTACCTACTAATGCTGTATCTGCCGTTATTGTGCCACCATCAATATTACTACTTCCAACGTCAATATTCCCAAACCCTGACGTAATACTACCGCTATTCAATGCCCCTGTGGATGTAATACTGGTATTAACAACACCACTCCCTAATGTGTCGTTACTTAATACACTTGTACCATTAATTTTGAAAACATCCCCTGAAACTAAATTTAAACCTGTTGTGTCAAACGTTGCTTGTAACGTTCCTGACCCTTTAAATTCAAACGTATCATCTTCAGAATCAAAAATAATCCCTGAAGCTCCTGCACCGTCTGTTTGTATTACTAAATCAGTGCCATTAAAAAAAAGTCCACTATCATTACTAGCACCTAACACAAAAGCTCCAACATCTGTAAGAGCAGAAGCGTCTGAACCTAATCTTAAAAAACCTGAAGATTTTAAACCTTCTGCACCGTCTGTAGTATCAAACTCTAATAGCCCTGTTTTCCCTGAAGCGTCGAAACTTAAAGCACTAGCTGTATTGTCTATTAAATCCCAATCGATAGCGTAACTAATCGTAGTAACATCACTAGACAATGTAATTCCATTAAATATACCATTTCTGCTACTGTTAATAGTCTCAGTGCCACCAATTAACAATTTACCTATATTAACCGCTTTAACACCGCTTGATAGACCGTCTGTAACATTAGATACATTCCCATTAAGTCGTGGGGCTGTAATCGTGTTACCAGTCGCCCAAGTGTAAAATTGTGAAATATAATTTTCTGACATAATTACTCCTTTATTTTTCTTCTAATTAATGGTTTTTTTTCTTTTTGTATCGGTGTCAAACCATCTGAACCTGCAATAAATTTTCTTCCTGCTGTCATAACTGGTTTATCAACAAGTAATTTCTCGCTTGCTTCTTTTGCTGATAATCTTAATGGTAATTGTTTTTTATATTGTTCCACTAATAAATCACCAATTAAAGGTATTTTTCCGCTTGTTTTTTGTAGTAAGTTAGGTTTGATTTTAGGGATAGCATTAGCTACTTGTATGGCTCTAACATATTCCCCTATATTAGATACTATATCATTTTCTAGTTTATCACCTTTTTTACTTATTTCCTTATAAATCTTCAATAATTGGTCTTGTTCTTCTCTAGATTTATTCTTAACAAACCTACCCATTCCACCTTCTATTTTCTTGTCTGCTTGTTGAGTAATCTTGTTTTCAAATAGTGTTCTTAATTTATCCGTATTTTCTCCATACTCTTTGGCTTTTGTGTTTATTTTTTTATTTCTCAAAACTTTATCTGCAAATTCTCTTATTTTGTAATAAGGCTGTTGTGTTAATTTTTCGCCTGATTTCCAATCGATAGCATCATCTGCTTGTTTTCTAATTTTATATAGTTTATCCATTGTTAAGTTAGGGTCTGTAAGATCATCAAATAGTTTGGTGTAAACTTGTTTATTTGCAACTATAGGGTCTAGTTCTAAACCTGATTTTCCTAAAAGTTTATTAAATTCTTTTTTTGCCTTTGGATTTCTCATTAAAACACCAGTAGAAACCGCTTTTTGTTGTTTACTTATAATATAGTTTTTAAGGGAATCATAGGATTTCCCCATTTTATCACCAACTGCATCAACAAATTCTTTTGTTTCTGTGATTTTGTTGATTGGTATTTTTTTCATTCCTTTAAGTATGTCTCTATTTTCATATACCGTATCTTCTGCAGTTTTGATTGCTACATCTGCTATATTTTTCTTTTTTTGCTTTAATAATAATTTACCAACTTTTTTAATTTTTCCTATACTACCTAAAGCTAAATCTATACCTGCTGATTTTAAAGCTTGTTTAGTTGCTTCTGTTACTGGCTCACCTTCTGCTATCCCTTCTACAAGTCTTGACGCTCCTACAATACTAGCTGATATAGGGGGAAATGCTAAAGGTGGTGCTAACGTTGCGTAAGGTGCAAGTTTTGCTCCTGTAGCTATTTTTTCTCTTAATGTTTTTGGTTGCTCAGGTACAAACTCCGCTTTTTTCTGTTGGGGATATTCTTTTCTCAGAACATCTTCAATTTCTTGGTCTGACATAGTATCAGGAAATTCTATTATTTCGTTACCTACTTGAACCTCAATCATTTTTGACCTCATTTAGTTTTTTTGTTTTTGGGTCATATATTTTTCTAACTTTTGTTGTTTTCATAACTGATCTGCTCAATATATCGTCTACGCTTAGTATTCCTTGTTCTTTAAATTTTATAAGACCAGTTCTTAGACGATCTAATTCTAGTGCAAAAGCTTCAGGGGTCATTCCTTCCTCTAGTGCTTTTTGTGCATTAATTAAAAACCCTATCTCTTTATCAGATACTGTACCTAAAGCCCCACCAGTCGGACTTGCGTCTCTCATTTTTTGCAATTCGTCGAAACCTAAATTTGCTTGTATTAATTTTAATTTTGCCATTGCTGTATTTTGTATGGGATCTCCTATTAATCTCCTTCCCTTTTCACCTAATGCTTCCATTGTACCAGTGGCAGTGATAGCATTTCCTAATTCGGTTAATTGAATCTCACCGTTTTCATTGACAAGCATAAGATCATCAATAGCACTTAATACATTATCATATTTTTCAAACTGTAACTTTGTTTTTTCAATGTCTTTTTCAGCACTAGCTAAGTCTTCTTCGTATTTTTCTTGGTTAAAAATAGCTTTTCCAGTATCTTCAGAAACATTAATATATTTTTCTCCATAAGGTTTAGCGTATATGTTTTCTACTAGGCCAACATTTTCTTGGTTTAATTCAACTTGCCCTTTTTCAGTTAATTGAGATTGAAGTTTTCGTTCTTCTCTTGCCTCTTTTCGTTCTTCTCTTGCTTCTTTTTGTATTGCTCTTTCTTCTTTGCGTTGTTCTGCTTGTGTATCTCTTAATAATTTCAACTTTTCTAATTGTTTTTCTTCTTGCTTTTCTTTTCGTTCTTGTAAAGCAGTAGGAATTTGTCTAATAGCTTCGGCTGTTCTTGGTGCTTCTCTACCTGTGATTACCTCACCAATGACTTGACCTGCTAAACCGCCTAATTCAGCTCTAGTGTAAGGGTCGGCTTGCTTAAATTGTTGTACTCCTCTTTGAGCAATTCCTGCTAACCCTGAACCTATAGATTCAGCAGTTTGAGCAGTCTTTTCAATTAATGATTTTAAACCTAAAGCACTTAATACACTTTTATTCTGCAATTCTTCAAAACTAGGCATAGTTACCCCCTCTGTATTGTGACATGAAGCTACTCGGTTGATATTGTCGCATTGGAGCAGTTGCTATTGTCGTAGACTGTGAAGGTTTATTAATCATGCCACCTAACCCTTTACCAAGTGAAGCCCCTATACCTGCCCCTGCTGGACCACCAAGCAAAGCCCCCCCTGCTGTACCTAACAACGTTAAAATTGAAGTAAAAACCCCTGCTTTACGTTGCTTTGCTTGTTCTTCTTGTTGTCTTCTTATAGCTTCTTCTTCACGTCTTAACATATCCGCTTGAACTATAGATTGCCCAGTTTGCACCGCTTCTCTTTCACGCATATTAATAATGTCTTGTAAGCCTAATGACTGTAATAAATTAGATTGATATTGCATAATTAACTCCTTTTATAATCTCCCTTTACCATCGACGACGTCTTTCCTCTTCTTTTCGCTGATTTTCTAATAATTTTTGTTCCTTAAGCACTCTATCATATGCTTCTTCATATTGTTTTATAATATTTAAAGATTTTTCATCTTGCCCTGTCGCTATTCTAGCCATTCTCTCCTGTTCACGTTGCATTAATTCAGGATTAAACACAAACCTTTCTAGCTGATCTAAAACAACATCTTTTTGTTTTGAACCTAACTTTTCTCTTAGGTCGATATATTCATCAACTGATAATCCTGCTTGTGTAGCTTGACGTTGTAACAACAATTCATCATCAGGGGTAAACTGAAACCCCATAAATTCACCAGTAGATTCATCCGTTAAAACTGTGTCTAATATATTCCCTATAATTTGATTTGCATTATCTGACGTAATTTGTCCTGATTGTAACATTCCAAAAATTGCTTCTTCGTTTCTATTAAATCTATTTTGTTGATTTTGTAATTCGAGTAAATCTACTTGCTGTTCAAAACCTCGTTCTTGTAATGCTGTATTATAATTTTGTATTGCTTCTCGTTCTTGTGTAGTAAATTGTCTTTGTGCTTCTGTCTGTTCTGCTTGAAATTCTTGTTGACCTAAACGTTCTTCTTTGGCAAATTCTCTTTGTTTTGCTAATTCATTAGCTCTATAGGCTTGTTCCATAACATTACCAGTAATTAAGCCCATTAAACCTGCTTCGGCTTCTGCTTGAGCTTCGTATATATCAGCCATAGCCCCTGCACCTGTCTCACCAAAAGCTAATCCTTTACGAGCTAAACTCTCTAATCCTGTAGTTTCTCTTTCTTTAAAGCTTTTTTGTAGTGGCTTTACTTGTGTTTGAAAAATTTGTTGTGCTTGTGCCTGTAACTCAGGACTTAATAACCCTTGATTGGTAGGTGTTGGGTCTGGTGCATTATTTTGTGGTGTTGATTGCATTTTTTACTCCTTATGATTGCGTTAAATTTCGATAATATACAATTAATTTTAAAACTCTTGTAAATTCGTTAGCATTAGAATTTCCAAACTCTGCTAAAAAATAATTACCTCTTAAATTACAAGAATACGCAGTAGAACTTACGCCTTTATTACCAATAACCGCAGTACCTACAATAGCTGTTCCTATCAATGACGCATCAGTTGTTGAGGTGGTATATATCCTAGATATGCCCTCCCCTTCGCCTACAAAAGGCTTACCTAATCGATAAGCATTAAATACAAGATTAATATTCCAATTATCAGTTTCCCCAGTGAAATATATTTTATTTATTCTTTTTACTGTTCCTGCACTTCCCATAGGTAACAAAGATAAAATTGCTTTACTTACTATAGGCTCGTTGTTGTCTGAATGAATATCATTATTCAAGGTTTCGTGGACTTCTCCGTTTAAGCCCTTCACTCCGTATAATTTTAATTTATTGCTTTGTGTTTGTGTTGCAAAAAAATTATAATCAAAGCCTGTAAATTGCCCCCAGTAAGGCTGAGGCTGACTTATATTAGCTAAGAGATTGAATTTTGTAGTATCACAAAAATAAGTTAAATCATTGTAAGTTAAAGAATTATTAACAGATTGAAAAGAAATTATATATTTATCTTGAAAAAATATTGCTGTTGCATTAATTGTGTTCGTTGTATCTAATAACTCTATAATATCGTCTTGTATATCCTCAGATATAATCGGAGAACCTGAACCCCCTAGCGTATATTCACCACTAGAAAAACTGATATTTGGACTAATTAACCTTATATAATTATCTGTGGATAGATATATAATGCCTATCTTTGTTCTCTTAATAGTATCGATAGATTGTGAACCAATAATTGCATCCGTTCTTAATACATTCCAGTTAGTTTTTGGGACTGGCATATCAGCATTAGGTAACACATATACACCACGCTCTTTAAAAATAAAAAGGGCATCTCCCCATATCTCAATCCCTGTTATTTTTCCGTCAATAGCAGGTGCAATTTTAATGCTGTTAGACGTTGTATTCCAATCCTCAAAATCTAAAATTTCTGTATAATATAATGTATCTTCTGCATCAACACCAAAAAGCCTATTCTTATGTAGTTTTAGGTGAATTAGTCCACTAGGTACATTAGAAGTAATTTTACTTGCTATTGGGGTATTACCAATAACTTTAACTAAGTAATTTTCTCCACTTGCCCCATATATAGCACGATTAGCGCCAAAACCTGCCATTTCCCATCTTATTTTCTTATCTGCAGTTAAACCTAAAGAAGCATTAGCATCGTTCCAACCATTAGAATAATAATAAACTTTATCGTCTTGATTAGTGATTAAAAATTCTGAATCATTAGGGCTAGTATAATTAGCAAGAGAAAAAATAGGATCATCAGGAGTTACACTAAAATTTGGATTTTCTGTTAATAATAGACCACCGCCACGTTCTTCTAGGCCACCATTAGCCATATACATATAATTTTCATTCTTACTTAATTGACCAGGTAAGGCATTAAAAACATCTTTCGATTTTGTTAGCCCCCTAAAATATTTGACTTCGGTATAAGGATAATTGCCCATTAGCTATTGAAAAATACTGAGGGGTCGCTCATTGAACGCCTGTTGTTATTAAAATATTTAGGATCTAAACCAATAACTTTTTGATTGTTATTAGTAAAATTAAGGTCTAAATTACTTTCTTCTTGTTTAGCTAATATTTGAAACTTTTGTTGATTTTGCAGATCATCCTCTCTTTGGTAAAACAAAAAACTAGCTGTATAAATAATTAAATTATTATAATCTATGCTTAACTCTGTAGTATCAGAATCATTGACAAGCTCAGTAGGATTTTTTACACCTAACAACTTAATTACATCATTTTCTGTTCTGTCAAAATGTTTATTAAAAATTATCTTACCTTCTGCAATACTGTAACATGTAGGATCTCCAGTATAAGCCTCATTGAAAAAGTTACTTGTTCCGCTCACCTGAATTAAGTCCTTGTACTCTTTTGGTACCAACTCTTTAAACGTATTACTTTTATTTTTAAAATATAAATTCTTAATTATGATTAAATCGCTAGGAAAAGTCACACTGTTTTGTCCTTTCGTTATATTAACACTAATAGGCGTAGCATTATGCAATATAGAAGGCTGTACATCTCTTGCTATCAATCGTATAGAATTATTAATAAATCCGTTTAATATTGTGCTTGAAGGGTCTGTTGCGGTCGTAGTCGTTCCTACATTAATTTGTATTTCTAATTTATTTCTTAATTGTGATAAATCGCTACCCATAATACGCTCCTATGTTAAAAAAATGTCATACTGTGAATTATCGTGTATTGCTGTAATTTGTATTTTATTGATACTAATACTTTTAGTATCGAACCTATAATCAGAGGGCAAATATATATCTTGCCCATAATTTACACCATCAGAACTTATTTTAAATGTTAATTCATGAGAACCGCTATTATTAATATACCCTTGTACAGAGTTACGTTCTAACGTTGTAGCAACGTCTAATGTCACTGTTCCATCAGCTATGTCTAAATCTGTATCATAAGCAGAATAATACTTGCGTTTTGGCTGATCGTATTGGTTTTGTAACATTTTTACTCCATTTTTAACCAAAAAAAAAAGATGAACGCATATAATACGCTCATCTTTCCTGACTACGGTTTAAGTGGCTTTATTTAATAATAACACTAAATAAAAAAATGTCAAACAAAAAAGCCAGTCTCAAAGAGGGAAAAATGAGACTGGCTACTTATTGGAACGTTAATTATATTTTAATTAACAATTCCTAAAGTGTCAACAAATTAACCTTGAAATTCTGTGGTTAATATCCAAAGACCCGCAGATTTGTTTAACACTTTACCTACACCTAAAATAGACCAAGCAGCTTGTTTAATCTTAGACGCTGGATCATTTGTAGATTCTAACCCTGATTGCTTTAAGTAGAAATTAAATCCTTTTTCTCCACTTTCTCCTGCAATCATAGCAGTACCATAGGCTTCATCACCGAACAATAAAGAACAATTTAGATGCCCTGAAGATGTCGCTAATGTGTCACCTGATAATTTAAATGAATATGCTAGGTTAGATGTCATAATTCTCACGTTAGCAACAACACCTACTTCAGCAGGATTTTCTAAAGCTCTTTCAGAACTAGTAGGAGAAAACCAACCTTTGAAGCCTGAACTAGTTGTAAGTTGATACGCTGTTGTAGGATTAGTAATTAATTTAAAATACCCATCTCTGCATGGTGGTACATCCTTACCGTTTAGTACACTGACACCATGCTGAATAGTTTTAATTGTCATTGCTGACCCTGCTAGACTTGTTACGCTAGCTGACTGCTGTACTCTAGTTTTATTATGGTACATTGGGAATCTATCACCATCTGCTGATTTGTCGTGTGACCATACTTTAGCTGTTGTACCAGTAGAGTTAAGAGTTCCGCCATCTATTGCTAAGTTATTCATATTAACAGAAGAAGCATTAGCTACATCCGCTACAGCCATACCAATATCATTACGGATCATAACATCTAAAGACTTAACCGCTTGATCTTGTGCTTTTCTTGACGCTTGCTCTAGAGCATCTCCGATTGCTGTCAATGATACTGTTCTAGATATTTGAACATAGCTTGATCTTTCGTGAAGATTAGCTGTAATTACCTGAGCTGATAAGTAGCTTTGAGTAGATGAAAACTCGTCTGAATCATCAGAAAACAACGGATTAATCTTGTTGTATCGAGTGAATTGTATAATATTACCAGAACCTTGTGGAATTGGCTTTTTATATGGTGCGTTTGAGTACCATACAGCCTTTTTATCAAAGTCTTGTAATATTTGTAATTCATAATATGTATTTACAGCGTTAATCAATGACGCTTGTGTAGTTTGTTGGTCTGCCATTTTTTTTATTCCTTTTTATGTCAAACTAGATAGATAAACCCTTTGCTTTATTATTTGCGTTATACCATTCCCTGTACTCATTAGGAGTTTTGGGTTGAGGCTTCCCTTCCCAACTGTTGCTATTATTAGCTGTAGAATTAGTTTGTGGTGAATTGGCTTTAACTTTTCTAGCTAAGACATTATTTTTTTTTTGTATTTGGTTTGAGCTAGAGTTTTGATTTTTAATTTTAGGAAAAATTTCTTTTTTGACTGTTTGTATCCATCCCTTCTTGTTAATTGTTGAATTTTGGCCATATTGTTCAATTCTTTTTTGCAACTCAGCTTGAAAGGCAGGAAGTAGCTCAGGGTTTAATTCCATAAGATTTTCCTCAATGATTCGATAAGCATTGTCATTTTCTCTAAAATTATTTTCTAGTTCTTGCTCATTTTGTTTTATTTCTTGGTTTTTCAAACGCTGATATTCTTCTTGTGCAAGTGACTTAATAGTCTCAACATCTGAAGGATCATAATTAGAATATTTATCTTCTATAGATTCCTTTTCTTTCTCTCTATTGAACTGTTGTGTTAATTGTGTTAATTCTTCAACTTGCTTTTTAAGAGTGTTGATATTGTTTTCTTGCTGAGATATTTTTTTTGTTCCATTTTTGATAATATTTATCAATTCATCATTTGATTTACCATCAAAAAAATTGTTTTTCTGAGGTTTAACTTCTTCATCAGCAATTGTTTCTTCATCGCTTTGAATTGTTTCCTCAGCTTCTAGCGTTTGATCCGATTCCTCTACAACATCATCAGAAGCCACAGGCTGTTCATCTACCTTTTGGATTCCGTTAGCTTGATTTATAAAATTAGCTAATTCTTCCATCTTCTGTTGATTACTTGCATTTGAATCATTTTGAATGTTTTCATTTTCCATTTTTATATCTATGCTCCATATTTAATATTATTTTTTGTGTTAGTTAGAAAATCATCACTAAAATCTTTCATTAAGTCCTTATATGCCTTAACAACATCACTGTTTTGTAGAATTATTTTTAATTTATTTTCAGCTACATCTATAGGCAACGTATTAGTCATATTCAACTTTTTAGCGATTGTAGCCCTGCTCTCTTTCATTCCATTAGAAAAACCGTGTCTGTCAATTAGCTGCGTAATATACAAACCATCTATTTTTTTACCGTTGAAAATGTAGTAAGCATTACTAATATGATCGATAGTAACATCAAAAAAACGTGCTGTTGAAACTTTACATTTTACCGCATGACTACTTGAGAATTTCGGGTCTTCGTACATAGCCTCATCAAACTTTACGCTAGTTTCTTCTTTTTTCTTTTTCTTTGGACGTTTTTTTTCTTCTTTTATTTCTTCGTTAGAAGATTCCGTCAATATTTCATTTTCATTTTTCATGTTTTCACCTTTATTTTTTCTGTTCAAAAACAGTTTTTATTTTCTTTAATGTTTGCCTTGCTGTTGCTATTTTAATAACCTCAATAAAGTTGTTTTCATTACACATCAGCAAGTGATTATCCATAGTCTCGTGAAGTATCATCAATTCATTGTCAATTATTGCTATGACCTCATCTGAGCTATAAACATCTCTTAAATTGTTACGCAAGTTTCTGTCCTGTTGCTTTTTCTAATGCTACTTCGTTAGCGTCTTTTATCATGTCACTTTCAAGTTTTATTTTTGTTTTTTCTTTTTCCATATCCAATTCTTCTATCATTCTTTCTTTTCTATCAAACTTTTGTGCTTGTAATGCTTGCAACTGTTGTTCTTGCATTTGTTTTTCTGCTTCCATTACTGTTTCTTCGTCTAGGAATATATCTTTTCCGTCATCTTTAATCCCAAAACTAGATAACAGTTTTTCCCCTGCAACTTTCCAATCTAATCGTTTCGCTAATGGAGGTACACTTTGAGCATAATTTAGAAAATTCATATATCCGTTTTGATGTGCTATTTCGTTCGATAATTCTAGATTACCTAATACTTTAATATTGAAGTTAAAATATAATTGTTTCATGTCTAGGTTTTGGTTTATCCCTTTTGAATTTAGTTCTTCTTCTGTATAAATGGTTAATAAGTCATCTACTGTTTTGAAGGTTATATTTCTTTCGTACAACATCTCAATAAAAGGCTTTAAAACTTCGTTAGTTTGAATCATTATTAGCTCATTAAGTGGCATATCATTTTGAGCAATTATTGATAATGTAGCCCCTTTAGTATGAGGTATTTTTGACCTATCGCTAGTACCTTCTTGAACAGGGGATAAACTAAATAATTGGTCTATATCTCTTTGAATAATTGCACTGTCATTTAAATTAACGTTAGCAAGTGAAGGGTTAATGATTGAGGTTATACCATCAGAACCAATCCCTTCAATAATTCCGTTAGGCCTCCATTGATAATCCCAGTTAATATTTTTAGACTTATCTATATAAGTCATTGGGAAAATTGATTGCGTGTTAGCGTCTCTTGATTGTGACCTGCAAGCGTTTAATTCACGCAACAAATCTAGACCTGCTATAACATTGCTCACCCCATAGAAACAGTTAGGAATAGGCTCATACTTACCAGAAATAAATGGCCTAGGGTATCGCTTATGAATGTAAGGGCTTTCTTCTAACTGGATAACAACAAATCCATTAGCTATAGTACATATTACTTCTTTTTCTACGCCATCAATAATATATTTACCATAACATTCATCAATTTGAACTAAACCGCTTTTTGAACTCTCTTTCATTAATTTATCAATTTTGCTTTTTTGTCTTCGTGTAAATCCTAACAATTCTATGTATGTTTGTTGCTCTGCTGAATATCCATCATCATTAGTAATAATTAAATCAAGATTATGATATTTCCCTTCTTCTTCTTCTTTTTCTTCATAGCCTGAAACTTCTCCAGTATCAGGGTCTATAAGCTCATAAGTATTTTTTACTTTTCTCTTTTCTAATTTTTTTAAATCTTCGTATCTAATCGCTGTAGAATGAATATTAGCTAATGAATTTTGCAAGTTGTATTGATTAACATCCGTATAAAACTCAGTTAATAGAATAGGCTCAAAGTAAGTATCGTCTTTAATAACTATTTCATCTTCTGTACTTTCATCATCGGGGAAAAAGTCTACTGTACTGGTTTCGTATACCTGAGGTATTTTTGCTATTGCTGTACCTTGTATAATACAATTTTTAAGAAACAATCGGTAAGAATCCATGAAATTAATGGTATTTAATTGTTTTTCGAAAATGTACTTATTCCATAGATCAATAAATTCTTCTTGCACGTCTGAATCAAGCGTAGGCTCAATTCTTCCTATAGGAATGTTATTAAATAGAATTTTCATTATTCGTGACTGAATACCTTGAACTTTCCATTTCATTATTGGGCTATTTATTCTTGCCCTACCTTCATAGACCTTAGTAAGATTATCATCCAGCATGTAGACAGCATCTAAAGCTTGTCTCCATGCTTCCTCATAAGATTGTCTTTGATCTTCATAAGTTTTCTTCAAACTCATAAAGTGATCTATAGCAAGATATTCATCTTGGTAAGTTTTATAGTTTTCCAAACAAAAACCTATTTATTAAAAATAATGTTAATAGTTATACTTAGATTAATGTTTTATATTAATAATATACTTAAATTATATATAAGAAAAAGAAGAAAATCAAACATATTGAAAAATTTATAATTTTTAATTATAATTATAGGCATAAATTGTTGCCCTGTTGACCCTTTTTCAGGGCAACTTTTTCATATTATATATTGGTTTTTTATACTTAGGCTTTTTGTAATCAGATAAAGAATTGATATTGTAAGAGATAAAACAAGAAAGAAACCCTTTTAGAGATTTTATTTCAGATAAATCAATGTGTTTTTTCTTTCTAAACAGTTTAAATAATTTCATAATTTACCCCTTTATGTTTCTAAAAAAACAAAGTATTCACCATATTTTTTTAAAAAAAGTTTTCTTTTTAGTTTGTATGTATCGGTCAAAGCTCCTTTTGAATCTTCAACAATATAAAATCCGTTTTCTAAATATAAAAAATCAGCTATGTAGTTAATTGGTCTTACTTTATCAGATGTTTGTTTTTTACATTCATGATGATTCTTTAACGTAAATCCTTCTAGTAACTCAAAAGAGAATTGACATTGTAATTCACTTATTATATTAGCTTTTTGCAAAATAGAAAGCTCATTATAACGCCTATATTCTCTTTTTGAATCGAACCCCCCCCTTTTAACATTTTTATATTTGTTTCGCATTAAACCCTAAAATACTATTCTTGTCTTTGTCTTCTCTAAGGTATCTATCTTTTTCTTCTGAGGATGCGTCTTGAATCTTGCCAGTATAATATATATTTCCTGTTTTAGATTCATTTTCCCATAGAGCAAATTTCTTAGTTTCTCCATTAATATTAATATATCCGTTTATTTTTGGTTTATTCATTCTTAGCTCCTTTGCTGTATATTATTATTAGTTTTACAACTGCCTATTTTAAGGTTGTTTGCTTTGACAGAAATTTCAGCTTTTATTTTATTAGCTTTAATATAACCTTCTGCTTTAATTGCTCCTGCGCATATACTATACGCATCAATATTTTTGGACATTAAACAGCCTATTAGGTCTATATGGTTTGCTTTGACATTTCCCCATGAATTTATTGTACATGCAGTAATATTGTATGCGTCAAGATTATAAACATTTATTTTAATTGCCTTAATATCTCCTTTAACATTAAAAGAAAATATAGAAAGATTAACAACATCAATATAAAAATGAATGTTTGAGTTTACGGTTATAATGTAATTTTTAGCTGTGTTTATAAGCATTTCTAAATCTTCTAAATTTTTAATATATTTTGTTTTGTTCATTGTTCATCACCTTCATAAAAGTAGGAATCAGAAAGAGTCTTTTTATATTCATTTCCTATTTTTACGTTATCAGCTCTAAAGCCATAAGTAGCTTCTATATAATCTGATATAACATCTTCTGCTGTAACTTTTGGTGCTATTAAATTATATGAGTAAATACGACCTGCTTGAATTGGCCTATATAATTCTATATTCTTTGCGGTGATTTGGTACGCATCGATTATTTTATATGCTTCAATATTATGAGCTTTAATATCCCAAACTCTAATAGATTTAGCGTATAAATTGCCATTAACACGCAAATGAAACATATTTAAGTCAACATAATCTATATCAAAGTGAATATCTGAATTTATAGTTATAACTTGATATGGATATTGAGTTTTTTTAAGTTCTTCTAAATCGTCTAAATTTTTAATATATATTTTTTCTTTATTTATAGTCATTTTTTTAAATCATTATATAGATTAATTTCTGTTAAATGCTCATCACTTAACATAATTAATTTATCTTTTATTTTTTTTAACTCTTTTCTTTCCTCTTGAATTTCTGAATTATCCGCATGGATTCCTTCGATTAAACTATAAAAAATATTATCCGTATAATAATTACCTAGATAATCATTAATTATAGATAATATTTCTTTAACTTGAGCTATATCTACTTGTTTTTTACCTTCTTCAATATCGCATATTTTCATAGCAAATTCATTTATATTCACTTTAACTCCTTTAATTTTTTTTAATATTTTGTAAAAAAAGCGTCATTTATACTTTTTGTGAAATTATCAGAAAACAAAGTAATTTCAGCCTTCAATTTATTTAAAACATTTACTAATTCTTCTTTATCAAGGTTTCCGGTTGGGTCTGATAATTGAATGTCTCCACGATATCTTCCATTTTCTTTTATTATTCTAGCCCTTTTTAATTCATCGTCTTTAATGTTTAAAATTAACTCGTCTATATTCATTTTCACCTCATCATATGTTTTGTTAAAAATTCTAGGCTTACAAGGGTAAAACTCACCTTCAACGCCTTTAATTATGTAATCTCCTATACTTGCTATATGTTCGCCTTCCAATGTTGGAACTGTAAGCGTGTTATCTTTGTTTGTTTTAAAACCACAAGTAACAAATTCTTTCAACTCATCTATATTATCGGGATCACCTGTATATTGAATAGCTTCAATGACAACAGGCTTTTTTTTGTAGCTTTTAATCATTTAGAAACCCAGTTGTAAATAAAAATAAAAAATTGAGTCACAACAACAAGAAATAAAGTAAATTTTAAAAAGCATTGAATTTGATAAAGAATAATAAGAAAAGTAAAAGCTTTTTCTCTTGATTTTGGACTTGCTGACCTTCGAAAATCATTTATTTTTTTAAATATATTCATTTTTTTAACTCCTTAAATAATTTAACAAGAAAATTTAAAATAACAATCAAAACAAAAACAACTGAAATTACTCCATAGAATACAAAAAAAATAGAAAAGAAAATATTATTAAAAAAAATAGCTGAAATTGCTCCATAGAATACAAAATAAACTGGAAATATATACATATTAAATATAGCTACATTTTTAATGAATTTTTTAATCATTTATTAATTCCTTTAATTCTTCTTTTTATATATTTTTTTTGGTTTGATTTTTTATTGTTAATTATTAAAAATCTAATTTTTTTAAAAATCATAAAAAAAAGAAATGTATAAATTAAAAACTCTAAAATAGTAGTAGGCATTCTTTGAGATGAATACGAATAATACCCTAAAACACTAAGACAAAAAACTAAATCAAAAGTTTCAGTAAAATTATTTTTATTATATTTTTTATTTCTCATCTATTTCTTTTAACTCATTTTTAATAAATTTAATCATGTCATTAATAACATTAGTAACATTTTTAGGGTACGGCCTACTTCTCGTATTATTGACATCTAACTGTTTTTCAAGTCGGCATCTAATAGCCCTCATATGCCATATACTCTCGAAAATTTCTTCTCTTTTATATTTCTTACCTTTAATAGAAATTGTCTCTTTATATGCCCATAATACTTTGTTTAAAAATTCTTCTGTTTTTTGGTGGGCTTTTTGGGTGTTCACGAATCTTAATAAGTAGTTAATACTGTCATCGTCTAATGTATCAGAATTAAGAATCTCATCTAGTTTATGAAGAGAAAAATATCGTTTTTGTTCATAATCATAGATTTTCAATTCATTTCTTTTGAATCTATAATCAAGATCTAAAGAATTTAGTTTTGTTTCAAGCATTTTTGTAATTGATTTATAGTAACTACGCTTGAATACAATAAGCTTATCTTTTACAAAATTGTATCTGATAATTTTATTTTTTTTAGATAGTGTCATTTATTTACCCTTTTTAATATTTAATATTGCATCAACGTCACCGTTATATGCTATAGTATACTAATAAAGTATTAAAAATGCTAGAATCAAATTAAAATGAAAATAAGAGAACATGAAATAATACCTAAGTTTTGGACAGATGATAGGCTTTATTTGTTGAAAAAAAACGCCTTAATACCTCCTATACATCTAGCTAACTTATTCAAAGTACCATTTAACGAATTTAAAAAATTATTGAAGGAATCAAACGAGGCTTATTTTATTGTTGCAAATGCTAGAGCTAGTTTATTGACCCAAACAATCAACAATCTTATTAAAAATAGTGAAAGTGGCTGTTTTCCTTCTGCTCGTTTCTTATTAAGCCTATATCAAGGGGATAGTACAGAATCATTAGAAGAACAACTTGGTACAAGCACCCTTGACGCTGAACAATTAAAGCATGAAATAAAACAACTGATACAAAGTAACCCTGAAATGTTAATGGATAATGAGTGATTTAGTCGAATTAAAAAATCTATTAAAACAATATCAAAAACAGAAAAAAGAGTTTGGTTTACCTTTTATGAATTTTGATGTGTACCAAAAACAGAAAGAGTTTAGAGAAAAAGTTTTAAAAAGAGTAAGAACAGGTAAAGGAAAAAAGATATTTGTTTGTTTTGGTGGAAATAGATCAGGAAAAACAGAACTAGGGGCTTCTATTGTTGCTGAATTAATGGATGAAGCAAGAAAATATAAAATATTATGTGCTACAGTCAATTATTCTATGAGTGTATCAGTCCAACAAATGAAAATAAATAATTTAATAAATAAAAAAAAATTAACTAAAAGATCAGGGGTATACGATAGTGTAAGGGGTTACCCCCATGAAACCCTAGAAACTAACGAGGGGAATATATGTTATTTTAGGTCTTATGCTCAAGGGAGGGAAAGTTTTCAAGGGTTAGATATTGATTTTGGGTGGTTAGATGAAGAATGTACTTACACCCTATTTACTGAAGTTTTATCTCGGACGGCAGATAGAAACGGTGTGTTATTGCTTACATTTACGTCGTTAATGGGATTTACTCAGTTAGTCAATTTTTTGTATGAATCGGATAATCCGTTAATAGAAACAACTACATTATCTATACTTGATAACCCTTTCATATCTGAACAAGCTAAAAAAGATATAATTTCAACGTGGGATAGTGACGAGCTAACCATGCGTAGAGATGGAAAACCACATATTAAAAGTGGATTAGTATATAAAGAATATGATAGCAATATACATTTAATTGATAGTTTTGATTATATTAAATGGGTAAAAAGAGAACCACAGCGTTTTGAGTTGCATGAGGGGATAGACCCACATACTAGAACGCCTCACCATTGGCTACGATTTTTGTATGATAAAAAAAATGATATTTTATATATAGTTGACGAGTTAAAAGCCCCTTATGAAAGTATGTTAATTGAAGATTATGCACGATTGATAAAGGCAAAAAGACAAGGTTATTATCCTTTGTACACTCAAATAGATACATCATCACAAACACCTGACGTAATACATAAAGTACATAGTAATACAGGTGAATATATGGAAGATATACATACAATAAGAACACAATTTGAAAAAAATGGCATATCTACTATCTTATGTAGCAAAGACAACAACATTGGAATAAATGCTGTTAAATCTAGATTAAAAGTAGTAAAAACTAAAGATGGTCAAATAAAAAGAAATCCTAAACTATATATATTTAACACATTATCAGGGATTAGATACGAACTTAAACGTTATTCATGGGATAGTTACGCAAGTGATATGATCGCAGAAAAAAAAGAAAAAATTAATAGAGTATTAAAAAAAGATGACCATTTTCTAGATATTTTGAAATATGAAGCAATTAAATTAAGTAATGACTTTAATATAAGTGATAAACCTATAGTAAATGAACTTAAAATGATAATTCCTAATATGTACTAAATTATGTTTTGTTAATCTTGTCATTTAATTCATTCATAATTATGCACCTTTTATAGCGTCTATATTTTCTCTTGTTAATGTAATTTTTGAATATTCAAGATTAGCACCGTCAAGATTAGCACCGTCAAGATTAGCACGTCTAAGATTAGCACGTCTAAGATTAGCACCACAAAGATTAGCACCTTCAAGATTAGCATCTTGTAGATTAGCCCCTGTAATATCAGATTCTTTAAGATAAGCCATTCCAAGATAAGCATCTTGTAGATTAGCCCCTTTAAGATTAGACCCTTGAAGATTAGCCATTCCAAGATAAGCACCATAAAAATCAACCCCTTTAAGATTAGACCTATAAAGATCAGCAACTCCAAGATCAGCACCATAAAAATCAGCCCCTTCAAGATCAGCCCCTTCAAGATCAGCCCCTTTAAGATAAGCCCCTGAAAAATCTATTTTTTGATTTGGATATTCTTCCCTATATAAATTAAAAGTTTTAACATCTGTTTTAAGTAATTCAAGCAATTCTTTATTATTTAATTTATTCATAAATAACCCCCATTTAAAAAATCTTCAATATTACTAAAAAACAATTATAAAGTAATAAAAAAATAACAATATAAAGTAATAAAAGAATAACAATAATAATAAAATTTACAAATTTATCGTCTACACCAGTATATTCTCTATATTCATTTAAATCTTTGCATTTATCATTTAATTTATTCATAACCTACACCCTTTTATAGCCTCTATATTTTCTTTGGTCAAAGTTATTGATGCCTTTGAAAGATGAACCCCTGAAAAATTAGCCACTGTAAGATTAATCCCTGAAAGATTAGCCACTGTAAGATTAGCCACTGTAAGATTAGCATCTGTAAGATTAGCATCTACAAGATTAGCCCCTGTAAGATTAGCATCATAAAGATAAGCCTCTTTAAGATTAGCCCATCTAAGATAAGCCCATCTAAGATTAGCCTTATATAGATTAGCACCTTCAAGATTAGCATCTACAAGATTAGCCTTATATAGATTAGCACCCGAAAAATCTATTTCTTGATTTGGATATTCTTTACGATAAGCATTAAAATCTTCAACATCAGTTTTAATTAATTTTAATAACTCTTCATTATTTAATTCTTTCATAATAACGCACCTTTTATAGCTTCTATATTCGCTTTTGTTAATGTAATTTTTGCATTTTCAAGATTAACCCCCTCAAGATTAGCTTCATAAAGATTAGCCTCTACAAGATCAGCTCCTTTAAGATTAGCCTTCACAAGATTAGCATTTTCAAAATTAGCATTTTCAAGATCAGCTCTTGAAAGATCAGCTCCTTCAAGATTAGCCTTCATAAGATTAGCATTTTCAAAATTAGCATTTTCAAGATTATTTCCTTTAAGATCAGCTCCTTTAAGATCAGCCCCTCCAAGATTAGCATACTCAAGATTAGCATCTTCAAGATCAGCATAAGTAAGATCAGCATAAGTAAGATCAGCATAAGTAAGATTAGCCTCTTTAAGATCAGCTCCTTCAAGATTAGCTCCTATAAGATTAGCTCCTTGAAGATTAGCATGTGAAAAATCTATTTCTTGATCTTCATATACTTTACGATAAGCATTAAATTCAAAAACATCGGTTTTAATTAGTTCTAATAATTCTTTGTTATTTAATTCTTTCATTTTACCCTCTTTTAATATAAATTTTTAATATAAGCTTATTATAACGGTGAGTTTGTTCTATGTCAATAATAACATTTCATCTGTTTTAATTGCGTATTTTTTTTCGTAGTTATTTTCCACATGTTTAGATATTCGTTCCCTTACATTCTTAATAAGAAACATATGGTCTTTTGTTGTTCTATTTTTTAGGTTGCTGTAACCGTACTCTTTTATAATTGCTTCAGAAATTGGAGATTTACCAATATATAATTTTTTTTGTTGTTCATCCTCAGACAACAACTTATTAAAAATAGTCATATGACTTTCTATATTTTTCTCAATAATATCTTTTTTTTCACATTCAACTTTTAACTGATTATTAATTAAGATAGGTTTTAATAGTTGGTTTATTTTTGGGAAAAAAGAGCCATTATCAACGTTTAATCTGTGCTGATCTATTAATACTTGCAATGTATTTTCGTTGACATTGTATTTTTTTAATATATTAA